>CENX01022992.1_pt1 | contig 43942 bp, 40 predicted proteins | sample 361321 | NCBI WGS metagenome assembly CENX01 (sample SAMEA2619678, study PRJEB7988) | marine metagenome | isolation source: saline water (ENVO:00002010), including | reverse complement strand
TGGTATGCTCGCTGCAGGGGTATTTGGGGCTGCGTTTTTAGGTAACATTCAAGATAAGCAAATCGACAGTGAATTAAAATCTCAGAATCCTGGGATTCATTCGAGGATAATGGGTGAAGAAAAATCTAGCGTGTGGGGTAATTATAAGCCAGTAGACCAAAAAAAATTAGAATCATTAAGTTCGTCGCAAAAAAGTACAGTACAGAGCGTTCAGGCGTCTGCAAAACAGGGAGCACTTTCAACAGTTGCTGTTTTTCCAGCAATTATGCTATTAGCTTATATTGCAATGATGATGTATTTTCGATCGATTGGAGGTTACAAGCCAATTCTTTTAGAGGACGAATCGGATAGTCTTGGTCCTAGGGGTAAAATTGAACCTACATTAGAAAATCAAAATTTAAATAATGATGCTAATTCAAAATCTGAACTGAAAAATGAGGAAGAATAAATACCTTGCAGATATAAATTTTCAGTAAACAAATTATTTAAGGAGAAAAATATGGCCAACGATAAAAAAGTAAATGTTGCAATTATTGGAACTGGATTCGGAGCAGAATTCATACCCATTTATCAAAAGCACCCTAACGCAAGAATGTACGGTGTATGTAGGAGAAATGAATCTGAACTAATTAAAGTTGCGGATGCATTCGGAATCGAAAAACGGTTCACTGATTACAACGATGTTCTAAATGATCCAAATGTTGATTTTGTCCACATCAATTCTCCAATTCCAGATCATGGATGGATGTCTATCGAAGCTCTAAAAGCTGGAAAAAACGTGATGTGTACTGTTCCCATGGCTACTACAATTGAGGAGTGTGAAGAAATAGTCAAATTGGTTAAAGAAACTGGATTAAAATATATGATGGCTGAAACTGTAGTCTACAGTCGTGAATTTCTCTACATAAAAGATCTGCATGACCGTGGGGAGCTTGGTAAAATCCAATACATGAAAGCTTCGCATCCTCAAGATATGGAAGGTTGGCCTGAATATTGGGAAAGAATGATTCCTATGCACTACGCAACGCATGTTGTGTCTCCAGTCCTAGGTATGGTAGATGGTCATGCTGAATATGTTTCATGTTTTGGTTCTGGAACTGTTAATGAAAGTATTGCGGAAAAATCTGGCAACACGTTTGCTGTAGAATCATGTCATATTAAAATAAAAGACTCAGATTTATCCGCCCAAATTTGGAGGTTCTTGTATGATACAGCACGGCAGTATAGAGAGTCAATAGATGTTTACGGTTCGAAAAAATCATTTGAATGGACACTTATAGAGGGTGAGAAGCATGTGTTACACACTGCAAAAAAGCCTGAAAATGAAATTCCCGAATTAGTAGATGTTCCTGACTTTGCTCATCTCCTGCCTGAAGAAATTCGTGGTTTCACCAGTGATATTCAAGATGCTGATCATTTGTCCTTTATTCAAGGTGCGGGTCATGGAGGGTCACATCCACACATGGCAAATGAATTTGTAAATGCATTGATTGAGAACCGAGATCCTTGGCCTAATGCAGTAACTAGTGCAAACTGGACCTGTGTGGGTATCTGCGCCCATGACTCCGCAGTTCAAGGTGGTAAAATTGTTTATTTACCTAGCTTCACTATTTCTGAATGATTTTTGCAAAAAATTTGCAAAAATTCACGAATTTTGTTGAATAAAAGAGGTAATTAATAGCAATTTTACTTATGTCCATAGTTCAAAATAAAAAAAAGTTTTTAATATTAAACTATTTTATGCTAGCCATTTTTGTTCTGGCGATAGTAGTGCAATTTAATGATCCTGACTCAGGGGTTTGGATTGCTGTATACAGCCTTGCCGCGTCTGTTTGTTTGCTAGCATCTAAGGAACAGTTACATTGGATGCTTCCTGCTTTGATTAGCATCTTAACATTGACTTGGGCAATCGTCCTGTTTTCACAAATTGATGGTAAAATTACTCTAAATGATTTGTTTTTCTCATCTTGGTCAATGAAAACATATGCCATAGAGTTAATGCGAGAAGTGGGGGGGTTGACTATTGTTCTTGTCTGGATGCTGGCGCTCAGTGTAGCTAAAAATCCTATCTTAGTCACTAGAGTTGGATATATAAAAACTTAATAATTTCAAATTGGGGTAGAACATGAATAATATATTAAAAACAGGAACTCTTTCGCTTTTAAGTGTATTTTTGATCTGGAGCTGCCAAGAGGAAAACATACCTCCGGCCGCATATGGATCCATTTCTGAAACGAGTTTAATTGTCAAGCAGAATAAAGATCTTGGGACTATTGCAGTTTACAGGAAAGATGGAAAGCTTCCAATCGTTGTAGCCAATGCAAAACAAGATCATCGTCCTTTTATTCACCCAATAATCGCTCCAGATGGTAAGGGTTCGGTGACAGAGTACAGTCCTGGCCATCATCCGCATCAAACAGGTCTATACTGGGGATTTACAAGAATTAACGGGACCCTTGACATGCATAGTATCCCAAAGGATAGCCTTTACAGGCTCATGTACAGAAATAAGTGGACAAACAAAGAGGCTTCTGACCTAATGGGTAGAGATTTTTTTCACAGGTATCAAGGTGATTATTGGCAACTAAAATCAGCGACTGTCACAGACTCCTCAGGAGAGATAGTATCTTGGGAAACCGTTTACAATATGTTAGATGAAAACGGAAAGACATTCATGGTTGAAACGCAAAAATGGTCGATGAAAATAGTAGATGGTGAATATGAGCTTGATCTTGACTGGCATGGTGATGCTATGGAAGAAGACGTCATTGTTAATGAATTTGAGTATGGCGGTATGTTTTTAAGAATGCCTTGGAGAAAGGGCATGCCTGCAGAGGCAATTAATGCCGCTCGTCAGGTAAATAAAGCTGCTGAGGGGCAAAAAGCTATGTGGCTCAATGTTGGAATGCAACTGGAAGGTAGAGATGATTTTGCAAATGTGACGATATGGGACCACCCACTAAATGATGGTTCTCCTACAGGATGGCGCGTTGATGGTCAGTTCGGTGTTGGGCCATCCAGAGCAATCTCTGGTGACTGGAGCATTGAAGAAGGAACTCGATCAACTTTCAAGCATAAAATTGTTGTTCATACAGGTAAATTTAATGATTTAGCGATGACCGAAAGATGGGTTCCGTGGAGCGGAAACTCTTACCCTTACGCAACTCAATTATGGTCGATGGCTCAAGAAGAGGCGAGAAATGAGAAATTTCTTGGTCCAAAAGAAGCAGCAGAAGCGATGACCACAATAGATGGGTTTCAAGTAAACACTTGGGCTTCAGAACCTATGATTACTCAACCGATGGCATTCGCATACGATGATCGCGGTAGAATGTGGGTGGCTGAAAACAGAGATTATGAGAGTAGGGGAGATGGATTCTCCAACTCGGGTGATAGTAAAATTTTAATTTTAGAAGACACTGATAACGATGGACAAGCAGATGATGTTAAGGTTTTTGCTGAGGGTATTCCTTTCCCTGCTGCAGTAGCAGTAGGTTTCGATGGCCTCTTTCTGGGTGCACCTCCACATTTGCTGTTTTTACCTGACAAAGATGGTGATGATAAAGCTGACATGGAAGATCTTGAAATTTTACTTACAGGCTGGGGTATTCGCGATAGACATGAAACGATTAATAGTCTCACTTGGGGACCAGATGGCTGGCTGTATGGTTTAGAAGGTTTTGCAACGCCATCAAAAATTAGAAAGCCTACAGAAAGCACTAAAAAGTTATACAAACATAAAGATCCATTCCCAGAAGGTTTGCTAGATTCTGCAGGCGTTGATATTGATGGTGGCGTATGGCGGTACCATCCTACGAAAAGAACATTTGAAGTTGTTTCACACGGTTTCAGTAACCCATGGGGTCTCGATTACAATGAGAAAGGTGAATTTTTTATTAGTGCATGCGTAATTCCGCACATGTTCCACATTGTCCAGGGTGGTATTTTTCATAGACAAGGTGGAAAACATTTCAATCCTTATATATACAGCGATATTCAAACCATTGTTGATCATAGACATCGCTCTGCTCATGGTGGTTTTAGAATTTATCAATCTGATGCATTTCCAAAAGAGCATTTTGGTAAAGCTTACATGGCTAATATTCATGAACATGCCGTTTTAGGTGATAAGTTAACCCAAAAGGGTTCCTCTTTTGTTGCCTCCCATGATAGTGATTTTATGCTTGCTAATAACAAGCAATTCATTGGTTTCAGCTTAGAAATTGGTCCTGAGGGTGGAATGTATGTCCTAGATTGGCATGATGGTGATATTTGTGGAAAAGAGGTGATGCACAAAGAGACAGGAAGAATTTACAGAATTACTCCAAAAAAGACGCTTGCTGAAGATTGGGCTGGTAGATACACAAAGGACCTTAAGAAAATGTCTGATTTAGATTTAGCCAATCTTGTGCCAAGCAAAAGTGATTGGCACTCAAGAAGAGCTAGAGTAGTTCTTCAAGGTAGAGCTGCCAAAGGTCCTATAAATTCAGAAGCAGTTGCGCAACTTAGAGATATCTATCAGAATAACTCTGACCCCAATCTTCGTCTAAAAGGTATGTGGGCCCTTCATGTTACAAATAGTTTTTCAGAGAGTGATCTCCAATTAGCATTGGAAAATAATGACCAGTACATTAGAGGTTGGGCTGTTAATATGTTGGTAGAAGACATGGACGTTTCAGATAAAACTCTTGAGATGTTTGTTGAAATGGCCTCAAGAGATAAGTCTCCAGTTGTACGCCTGGATCTTGCCGTCGCCTTACAGAGAATAGAGGAGGAAAGAAGATGGGATTTAGCAACAGCTCTCCTTAATAATGAGGAAGATGCAGATGATCACAACATTCCTCATATGATCTGGTTTGCGGTAGAACCATTAGTTTCACAGTTTTCCCAGCGTTCCATCGAAATGGCAAAAGAAAGTAAAATTCCCATGGTCGCCGAGTATATCTCAAGAAGGGCTGTTGATGCAGACAAGATGGATGTTCTAATATCAGAGCTTGCTGATCAATCCCCGGTACAACTAGATATGCTTAAGGGTTTGCGTGATGCCCTTGAGGGTCAATCAGATATCGTTGCTCCAGAAAACTGGATTAATGTGTACTCAAAACTGAAAAGTTCAAATGACAAAATAGCAAAGGCAGCGCTTGATGTTGCAAACCAATTTGGCAGTATAGAGGCGACAATGGAGCTTGCAGACAAACTCAGAGACGAGAATTTGCCGATAAGTGAGAGAAAAGGTGCTCTAAATGGTTTAGCTAGGAAACAATGGAATGGTTTAATTGATGAAATTCCATCCTTACTGGAAGATCCAAAACTCAGAAAAGAAGCAATCAGAGCTTCTGCGGCCTTTAACAATGGTGATTTAGGAAAATTGCTTTTAAAGAATTATTCAAATTATGACTCTTCAGAAAAATTAGAGATCGTACAAGCAATGGCATCGAGGACTCTTTATGGCTGGTACTTAACTCAAGCGCTCAAAAATGGGATAATTCCAAAGAAAGACGTACCAGCTTACACCGCCCGCCAGCTACGTAGGGTTGTCGGTAGCGGTTTTCTTGAAATATGGGGTCCTTTGCAAAAAGAAACATCAGAAAATATGCTAGCCATGGAGAAATATAAAACGATGCTGAATCCGCAAGAGGTAAGTAAAGGTGATCCGCACAGAGGGCGATGGGTTTATGATGGTCTCTGTGGAGCCTGTCATGTCATGCATGGAGAAGGTGGTATACTTGGGCCTGAGCTTACTGGAGCTAATCGTACTGACATAGACTATCTATTGAATAACATTATGGATCCAAGTGGAATTATTCAAGACGATTATAAAATGGTGATGGTCACTACTAGAGACGGGCGTACGTATGCTGGAAATATTGCAAACGAAAATGATCGTACATTGACTTTAAGAGTGGTTGGCCAAGACGCAGTCGTTTTGAGTAAATCTGAGATCCAAACAACCGATAATTCAGAATTGTCTATGATGCCGGAGGGTATGTTAGATGACCTAGAAACATCAGACATATTAGATTTGTTTTCATACTTAATGCTATCAACATCCCAGGTGGAACCGTCTGAAGAGTAATGTCTTATAACTCAAAAGGTAAAAATAGAAAATTATTGCGGTTAATCAACAACTTCATCTCGGTTTTAATAATTTCAGCTGTGTTTGAGCCACTTATTACCCAGCAAGCAAAAAAACGCACAGTAGATTTAGCAAAAGAAAGCAAAATCCCTATTGTTACAGAATTAATATCTAGAAGACTCGTCGATGCAGATAAGTTGAATATTTTGATAGATGCGCTTGAAGATCCTTCGGGTGTGGAATTAGAGATGCTAAAAGGAATCCGAGAAGGAATCGAGGGAAGGACAAATATAAAACCTCCTACGAACTGGGAAGTTGTCTATAAAAAGTTAAAAAACAAACAAAATACCTCCCAAGCGGCAATAGATATTGCTCAACAATTTGGTAGTGCAGAGGCAGCAATAGAAATGTTTGAGGTCTTGAAAGACAAGAAACAACCCATAGAATTAAGAAAATCTGCACTAAATAGTTTAGCGTTAAAGCAAGCAGATATACTACTACCTGAAATTCCAGACCTTTTAAACGATCCTAAAATTCGTAAAGAAGCTATTCGTGCAACCGCGTCATACAATAGTGCAATGATAGGAGAATTGTTAATAGATAATTATTCAGATTACGATACCTCAGAAAAGCTTGAGATAGTGCAATCAATGGCATCCAGAGTACTTTATGGTCGCCTTTTGACTCAAGCAATAAAAGATGGTGTCATACCGAAAAAAGAGGTTCCGGCTTACACCGCAAGGCAACTTAGTAGAGTAGTTGGTAACAGGTTTAATAGGGTATGGGGACCGCTTTCTAAAGAAACAACGGAATCCTTAATAGCAATGGATAAGTATAAAAATCTACTTAAGCCTCAAAACGTAGGTACTGGCGACCCTCACCGAGGAAGATGGGTTTATGATGGTTTGTGCGGTGCGTGTCATGTGATGCATGGAAATGGTGGTATCCTAGGTCCTGAATTAACAGGGGCAAACAGAACGGATTTAGATTATTTACTAAATAATATTATGAATCCAAGTGGTATAATACAAGATGATTACAAAATGGTCATGGTTGCGACTAAAGATGGTAGAACTTATGCCGGAAACATTGCAAATGAAAATGATCAGACTCTAACTCTTAGAGTTGTTGGACAAGATCCCGTGGTCCTAAGTAAGTCTGAAATAATGTCAACTGATATTTCAGATTTATCTATGATGCCAGAGGGCATGCTAGATGATTTGGAGTCATCTGATATAATTGATTTATTCTCTTATCTAATGTTGTCAACATCTCAAGTAAAACCATTAGAAGAGTAAATCAGCTTAATGATATTTAATTTGATAACAGGGTTTTATTTTTCAGCGAAAGAAACTCAATTCTTTACAAACAGGAGATTATTATGGGTATGAATGTAACCATAGGTGAAAAAGAATTTTTTCAAGGTATTGATAAAATACAGTATGAGGGTGCTGAATCTGAAAATCCTCTTGCGTTTAAGTTTTACGATGAAAACAAAATCGTAGCGGGGAAAACAATGAAAGATCACTTTAGGTTCTCCGTTGCATATTGGCATACATTTTGTGGAACAGGTGGTGATCCCTTTGGTCCTGGAACAAAAGTTTTTCCCTGGTATGAAAACTCAGATCCAATGGATGCTGCTAAAGCAAGACTGGATGCAGCATTTGAGTTTTTCACGAAATTAGGTGTTCCTTTTTATTGTTTTCATGATCGTGACATTGCACCTCAGGGCAATAATGTGGAGCAAAGTAGACGTAATTTAGAAGAAATAATTGAACTTGCGAGTATGAAGCAAGAAGAATCTGGTGTAAAATTACTATGGGGAACAGCCAACCTTTTTTCTGATCCAATTTACATGAATGGAGCTATTACCAATCCCGATTTTCAAGTTTTAGCCCATGCCGCTGCACAAGTCAAATCTGCTTTAGATGCTACAATAAAACTTGATGGAGACAATTATGTTTTTTGGGGTGGAAGAGAAGGGTATTCTTCTCTGCTCAATACAGATATGAAAAGAGAACTAGACCACTTAGGGTTGTTTCTTCAAAAAGCAAGAGATTATGGAAGAGAAAATGGTTTTGAAGGAGTATTTCTAATTGAGCCTAAGCCAATGGAGCCATCAAAACATCAGTATGATTTTGATGTAGCCGCGGTGGTTGCTTTTCTCAATAAATATGGTCTTGAAAATGATTACAAAATAAATATAGAGAACAATCATGCTACTCTGGCAGGACATACTTATGCTCACGAAGTACAATCAGCTATTGATTATGATCTATTTGGGTCTCTGGATATTAACCAAGGAGATCCAATGAACGGCTGGGATACCGATGAATTTCTTGTTAATCTCTATGATGCTACAGAATTAATGTTAGTCCTTCTGGATGGAGGAGGATTAAAAAAAGGAGGCATGAACTTTGATGCGAAAACAAGACGTAATTCTACAGATCTTGAAGATATATTTATTGGCCATATAAGCTCAATGGATACTCTTGCCCGCGGGCTTATGGCTGCGGATGGAATTTTAAATAAATCTAACTATTTAAAAATGAAAAATAAGCGTTACAATAGTTTTGATGATGGCGATGGATCCTCTTTTGAAAAAGGTAGTCTTGGTATCCAAGATCTTGCTAATATTGCAGAAACTATTGGTGCACCTTTACAAACAAGCGGCAAGCAAGAATTATTTGAAGCCATTGTTAATCAACACATCAAGTAATCTCTACAAAGTTTTAACCTAAAAAAAGACCTTTAAGAATGGCCAAATATTTCGCAGGTCTTGACGTATCAACTCAAAGCTGTAAAATTGTAATTATAAATTCTGATGAGCAAACATTAGAATTTGTTGATAGGGTAAACTATGATAAAGACTTAGTTCATTATAAAACAGAGCAGGGCGTAATTCCTAGCGATGAACTAGGTGTATCTGAGTCCAACCCATTAATGTGGGTAGAAGCGGTTGATGAGGTGTTTAAAAAAGCATTAGAGCATGGTTTTCCAATGGAGCAAATAAAGGCCATTAGTGTATCTGGACAGCAACATGGACTGGTTGCTATTGATTCTAATGGTGATCTAGCTCGCTCAAGATCTAAACTGTGGAATGATTTTTCAACACAAGAGGAATGTGATATATTAACAGAAAAAATTGGTGGTAAAAAAAGGATGATTGCTGAAACTGGAAACACTCAGCGTACTGGATACACAGCTGCTAAAATTTATCACATGATCCGAAACGAGAAAGAAAAGTACGATAAAACTAGTATTTTATTTCTAGTCCACAACTATATAAACTGGTATTTGACTGGTGGTATTGCTGTCATGGAACCGGGTGATACGTCAGGTACTGCTTTGTGGAACCCCTTGACACAAGACTGGTCTGCAGAAGTTCTCTCTTCTATTGACCCCGGTTTGAAACAAAAGTTACCCAAGGTGAAGCCATCAACAGAATCAATTGGAAATATTTCGAAGGAATTATCTGATCGTTTTGGATTTTCACCAGATTGTATAATTGATGCAGGCTGCGGCGATAATATGTATGGAGCAATAGGCACCGGTAATGTTAAGCGAGGTATTGTTACGGTTAGCCTTGGAACTAGCGGTACTGCATACACGTTCATGGACAAACCCTATGTTGATCCAGCAGGAGAAATTGCCTCATTTTGCGATAGTACTGGTAATTTTTTGCCATTGCTATGTGTTTCGAATCTCGCAAATGGCTTCGATGAGTTTTGCCGAATTAATAATCTATCTCCGAAAGATTTTGATAACTTGATTGATCAAACAGAACCAGGTAATAATGGTAAAATTTTAGTGCCGTGGTATGAAGGTGAACGAACACCAGATATCCCAAATGCAACACCAATTTACTTTGGTTTCTCTTTAAATGATTTTAATCAAAAAACATTGGCACGATCAATAATTGAGGGACATTTATTAAATCTATATAGTGGATTTCAGTCACTACCGGTTGTTCCTGAAAAAATTTATCTTACGGGGGGCTTATCCCAATCACCTGCATGGTGTCAAACTATAGCCGATATTTTTTCTGCAAAAACTACTCCAGTTATTGGTGAGGGTGCAGCTCTTGGTGCTGCTATTCATGCTTGCTGGGTTTGGGAAAATGAAAAAGGACAACATACTAAAATCGAAGATCTATGTGATGGATTTGTCAACATTAATAATAGTTTAACCAAAACTCCAAGAAAAAGGTATGTTCCTGTTTATGATAATCTTAAAAAATTATATAAATCTTTATCCTCGCGTATTCAAGGGAATGAGGGGGATAATCCTTTCGATTTACATAGTATACTCAAAAGATAGTTATCTTTTCATATTATGGGAAACTAGATTAGCTTTTTCATCAAGTATCTAGAGCTATCTTTGAAATTAAAAATTCCAAATGTTATCTGATAAGGTTTAGGAATCGTGTTTCTTTATAATTTATTTTTAACAATAATATTATTTTCCTTATCTAATCTTTTTTCTCAGGGGGAAAGGCCTTCAATTAAGACCAAGCAAATAAAAGTAGGGTCAATCAAACTAGATGGTATCCTTGATGAGGATGAATGGTATATTGTGGAACCAGCCACTGGATTTAAACAGAGAGATCCCATTGAAGGGGCACCTGCAACCGAAAAAACTGAAGTCTATATTGTTTACGATGATAATAATCTTTATATAGGTGCAAAATTCTATGATAGCGATCCGAAAGGTATTAAAGCCTACCAAAAGAAAAGGGATGCTCCATTAAGAGGAGATGACCGTTTTATGTTTATTATAGACACCTACCGAGATTATCGGACTGGATATTTTTTTGAGACGAATCCTGCGGGTCTTTTAGGAGATGGAATCATTGGTGTAGGTGGGCGATTTAATTTAAACAAAGATTGGGATGGAATCTGGGATGTTAGAACAACAAAAGACGAAAAAGGTTGGAATGCAGAAATAGTAATTCCTTTTCAAACTCTTTCTTTTGACCCTGAGAATGATATTTGGGGAATCAATTTTCAAAGAACAATTCGTAGAAAAAATGAAGATGTAAAATGGACTGGTTTTAAAAGAGGAATCTGGTTAACAAAGCCCATATATGCCGGGGAATTAAGGGGGTTAAATGGAATAAGTCCAGGACGAGGTTTGGAAGTAAAACCATATTATATTTTTAAAGATGAATATAGTAGCTCAGAAACACTTGGGCAAAAAAATAATATAGGCTTCGATCTTTCGTTTAATGTAGCTGAAGGGTTAAAAGGATCATTGACATACAACACAGATTTCGCTGAAGCAGAAGTGGATGATCGAATAATAAATCTCACTAGGTTTCCAAAAGCCCTTAAAGAGAAAAGAAGCTTTTTTTTAGAAGGTTCGGGCATATACTCTTTTGCTCCAAATAATTATGTAGTTCCTTTTTTTAGTAGAAGAATTGGGATATCTGAGGGTAGTATGATACCAATTTCTTATGGAGGTCGCCTTAACGGAAAATTAAATGGATTTGATGTAGGAGCAATGAACTTACATACTAATAGCGCTGAAAATATACCAGCAGAAAATTTTAAAATTGCTCGATTTAAAAAATCCTTGTTCGAAGCTTCTTATTTAGGTTTCATTTATACGGGTCGAACCTCCAAAGCTGACTCTATTTATCAAGATCAGGATTTGGCAGGTATTGATTTCGATTATTCAACTGCAAACTTTATGGGCGATAAAGATTTTCAGTTCCAAGCTTTCATACTGGCTCATGATTCAAAAAATAAAATTACAACTAATTTCTCGGATTTATCAGCAGCGGGTGTAAGATTAAATTATCCCAATGATTTATGGGAAGGGCATGTGTCTTATCGTGAACTGGGAAATAACTATATCCCTTCAGTTGGTTTTACTGGAAGAAATGGTTTTAAACGCCTTCAGCCAACTATTAGATATAAGCCAAGGCCAATAAAATGGAAAAACATAAGACAATTCGAATATGGTATTGAAATAGAACATATGAGAAATATGGAAGATCAATTAATAAAGCGCGAGGTAAAGTTTCATGCCTTCAAAATAAAATTTGAGAATGGAGATGAAGCATCAATTGGTAGCAATATTTTGTTTGAATTTTTAGATGATGATTATGAAATACGTGAAAGTAACATTATATCAAGCGGGAGGTATGAAACAAATGGTTTTTGGATTGGGACTAAAACTTCTAACAACAGAAAAATTGCTGCCGAAATCATGGCCTATAAAGGCGGGTTTTGGAGCGGTGAGAGGCAATTTATAAAAGCAAAAATGTTTTTCGATTTTTTTCCAGGGATAAATATATTTAGTGAATTTGAATATAATGATGTGAAATTAAATACAGGTGATTTTAAGACAACCGTATGCAAGATAATTGTAGGAATTTATCCAAACCCAAGGATGGCTTTCTACAATAATATTCAATTTGACGATATATCAAACATAATAGGTTTATACTCAAAAATTAGATATATAGTTCGTCCTGGAAGTGATTTATATCTTGTTTTCAACAATAATTGGCAGGATGACAATCTTGGAATAGGCAGTCCTAGATTTAATACAATTTCAAGATCCAGTTCAATAAAAATTAATTATACACACAGGTTTTAGAGTGAATCACATATGTAAAAGAAAATCTGGTTATCTTTTTTTACAGCTAATTTTATTTTCTGCAAATACAATAATATGCCAAACCCATTGGGAAACTATTATTTATTCTGATGTATATTGGCGATATTTTGTTGGTGTTAGTTATCCACCAGAAAACTGGAATGAGATTGGATTCGATGATTCAAGCTGGCAATTAGGACAAGGTGGATTTGGTTATGGTGATGGAGATGACAGGACAACCATTCCTACAACAAATTCTGTTTTCTTTCGGACTACATTTCAAGTCAACCAACTTGATAATTTTTTAAGTTTAGTCCTCCACGGAGATTACGATGATGGCTTTGTGGCTTATGTAAACGGTAAAGAAATTGCGCGATCTACGAACATGGGCCCTTCAGGATCAGTTGTGACATTTAATACCACTGCATCTATTGATCATGAAGCTAAAATGTATCAGGGCGGAATTCCAGAAAAGTATATATTGAATGACTTGCACCTCGATGAAACTCTCTTGGATGGGGAAAATGTTCTTGCGATTGAAGTTCACAATGTAGACATCAATTCTTCAGATATGTCGAGTATATTCTTTTTATCAGTTGAACTTCCTGTTGATATTTCCATTTATGGTAATACCCCAAACTGGTTTTCTGTTCCTCTAAAATTCACCCATTCTCATTTACCAATAGTGGTTATCAACACCCATGGACAACAAATTGGATCAGATCAAAAAATCACTGCTCATATGGGCATTATTCATAACGAATTTGGTGGGTTAAATAATATTACAGATGATTATAATCATTATAATGGCCATATTGGATTTGAGATACGTGGCTCATCCACACAATATTTTCCTAAAAAACAATATGCTGTTGAAACAAGAGATAGTCTGGGAGAAAATAATAATGTTTCCCTCTTTGGAATGCCTGTTGAAAATGACTGGATTTTTAATGCTCCTTACACCGATAAATCATTAATGCGCAACGTAATCATTTATAAGATGGCTAGAGATGCAGGAAGGTATGCAAGCAGAACCCAATATTTTGAGCTAGTGTTAAATGGAGAGTATAATGGAGTCTATGTAATGCTAGAAAAAATAAAAAGGGATAAAAACAGGGTAAACATTTCAAAATTAAATCCAAATGAAATAAGTGGTGATGATATAACCGGAGGCTATATAATTAAAATTGATAAATGGGATGGCGAAAACCTTGGCGGTTGGTATTCAGATTTAATTGAATACAGCAACAACAGGAAAGAGGGATTTTACCAATATCATTATCCTAAGCCCGACGACATCAATAACCAGCAAAAAGAATATATCCAAGACTATATTAATAATTTTGAAAAATTGATGAAAAGCAATGAATATTCAGATCCATTAACTGGCTTCCCCAGCATTATTCATTGGGACTCTTTCATTGACTTTTTTATAATGCAAGAGATTACAAAAAATATAGATGGTTATCGTTTAAGTACATATTTACAAAAAGATAAAGATAGTGATGGTGGCAGACTAGTAGCTGGACCTATTTGGGATTTTAATTTAGGATTCGGTAATGCAAATTATGATGAAGGTTGGGATACCAACGGTTGGATTATTGATTTAACAGAACATATACATGGTGAATATGACTGGATAAATCCTTTTTGGTGGTGTCTAATTTGGTCAGACCCTGCATTTCATAGCGCCCTCAAAAAGAGATGGCTAGAACTTCGAGAATCAACGTTATCCGATCATTACGTGAGTTCAATGATAGACTCCCTTTATGATCATATCGGAGTTGCAGCAAAAAGAAATTTTGATAAATGGCCTGCTCTTGGGACATATGTTTGGCCAAATTATTTTGTTGGTGATACCCATGAAGATGAAGTAGAATACCTCCGTGAATGGATAATGAAAAGAATGAAATGGATGGATAGTGATTTATCAGGGCCACAATGTAGTATGTGTTTAATTCCTGAACAATTTGGTTTAAATAATATTTTCCCTAATCCATTCAATAATTTCACCTCAATACAATTTTCACTTCCGATAGGTACTTATGTTAAGTTCGATATCTACAATTCAAATGGGGAGCATATAAGAGAAATATACAATACATATCAAAGACCTGGACTGCATTCACTTAATTGGAATGGGAAGAATAAATATGGTCGATCTGTTAGTTCTGGAATATATTTTATTTCACTTCAAGTAAATAATTTTGAATATAATTATGATAAACCTTTACATCAAAAAGTAAAGCCCTTGCATAATGAAGTAAAAGCAGTCACATTTATTAAATAATAGATCCTTAAAATATAGCTTTGAATAAACTCCTAGACAAAAATATCGTTCTTGATAAAGAGAAACATGAATACAGACTCCTTAACCAAACTGAAAAAAAATTCACCAGTGTAACTAAATTCATTGAACGGCATTTTAAAAAATTTGATGCCCAAAAAATTGCTAGAAAATTAGTTACTAATCATCCCAAATACATTGGACGTTCAATAGAATCTGTAATTAAAGATTGGGATAACGCCAGACAACATGGTACGGACGTTCACAATCAGATTGATGAGTGGATAAAAAACCGAACTAATATCAGTGAAGCGAAGGCATCAAGAGCTGTTGATTGGTTAAATAATTATAAAAACCAATTAAATATTGATATTTTATCTGAAGTTACTTTATATAGCTCAGAATTAAGTATCGCTGGAACTGTAGATATTCTAATAAATGATAAAAGAACTGGATATTATGATATAATTGATTGGAAAACATCAAAAAGAATAGATACTTCAGCTTATGGAAAAAGAACAGGTATTAGCACCGTCACGAGAGATGTTCCTGATTGTAATTATTACCATTATTCATTACAACTATCTCTTTACAGATATCTGATGGAAAAATACTATGGATTCAAAATTAATAATCAATATATTGTTCAACTTAAAGATGATAAAGCTCTGAACTTTAAAACTCCATATATGCGTGATCACATTTCAGCTATGCTAAAGCTAAAATATTGATATATGACTTATATTAGTACAATTAAAAAAAATGGAGAGAATATATTACTATATAAATCTTCTGAACCCGTACCTGAGTTGCTATTGACGAGCGATGAATCTGTAAAAATAGCATTTATTGATACAGAAACTACTGGTATAAATAGGCAAACTGATAAAATAATTGAGCTAGCAATAAAAGTTATAAAAATTGAAAAGAGTAGTGGAAAAATTATTTCAATAAATGATAATTACGAATCGTTCAATGACCCTCAAGAAGAACTTGATCAAAAAATTACTCAACTAACTGGTATTACAAATAAAATGTTAAACGGAAAAGAAATAAATTGGATAAAGGTAAATGAGATACTACAAAATACGGATTTGATTGTTGCGCATAATGCAAGTTTTGATAGAGCATTTCTTGATAGAGAGTCTAATATATCTTCAAATTCTGTATGGGCCTGCAGCATTCGTGATATAAGTTGGCTTAGCAGAGGTTTCCCGAGTTCAAAACAAGAACTTTTATGTCATTGGCATGGTTTTTATTTTGTTGCGCATAGAGCAATGAATGATGTTGATGCACTCATTCATCTTCTTACTCATAATCACTACGATTTATGTAGTTTACAAAGGCCTATTACTGAACTTATTCATAATTCAGCAAAACAGTCATATACGATTTTCGCAGATAACTTTTATTACAATGCTTTTAAAAAAGATAAAATAAAAAATAATGGTTATAGATGGAACAATAAAGAAAAAATATGGCGCAAAAAGGTGGATGCTGATGAATTAGATGACGAGAAAAGGTGGTTAACTGAAGCGATCTATGATAATACTTTTCAAGGAAGAGTAGAAAAATTAAATATAATTGATAAATATAAAACTTAGGATGAAAATCTAATAGTTTTCTTTAAATGTTTATCAATAAAAGTTTTAATGTTTTCTGAGGATGGTCGAGGCGCCTTATCAGTAATTATGTTGCCATTGGCATCAAGCATAATTGATCTTGGAATTAGTCCAACATTGAAGGCTTTCATAAAATCAGAATCTAAACCTTTATCAGAAAATAATTGTATGCCACCCACATTTTTTTCTGGAACCATTTTTCTCCATTTATCATAATCATTTTTGGAGTCAATTGAGATACTTATGAATTCAATTTTTTTATCTTTATATTCTCTGATTAATTGAGTTAGAGCAGGCATCTCTCTGATACACGGTCCGCACCAAGTTGCCCAAATTTCTATGTAAGATAATTTCCCCTTTAAATCTTTTAGTGACGTGTATCCACCAGCGAAATTTTCGTAATAAAAATTAGTTGATGGCATATCAGGTTTTGTTGAATTTATTGAATTAAATCGGTCAGTAAGTTTTGTCCTCATTTTACCGGTAGATAAAAGATCCATTATTTTGGAATAATCATCTCTGTAGTTTTTATTTTTTAAATTTATTTCTCTAAAAAGCATGCTCACAAATTGTTCTTTTATATCGATACTATTAATGTTCTGGATTTTTTTTTCTACAAAGTGGATGACGGTTAGGTTTGAGTCTTGCTTCATAGCCTCTTGGGATAAGAGTCTCCAGTATTCAACGATAAGTACTCTATAACTTTTACTGTATCTAAAGATTTCACCATCATCAATATCCATTTCTCTAATTGAATCATAGTAGCCTTCAGGCAAAACTGCTTCTTCATTTTTGTGATAACTGTAGAATTTTTGATAATTGTTTTTCGTTAACAGATAATCATATTCTATAATTCGCCGTTCAATTTCTTTATCAGATTCGGCTAGACTGGAATTATTTAATAATTCAAGATAAGCATCTCTGTTTTTATTGATTTTAGTTAAAAAATCTTTTATCGGGACTACAAAGTATTCTTTTGGATCTCCAACAAATTTACCTTTTAATTTTTGTCTAGAGACACTATAGTTATTTTCAACACTACCTTTCCCGGTATAACTAATAGAATTAAAAAAGTCATCTGCATCAATATTTACATGCAAATCCCAACCATTTTTAAATTTTACAGTTGTATATGATTTCCCAATTTGAAAATAATAATAACCAGAATTATCAATAAAAAGAGTATCTTTAAATCGGCCTGATGAATTGATAGGAATAGTCTTTCTGTATTCATTATTATAGTTACTCACTTTTATAATTGTTTCAGTTGTGTTATTTATTTTTCCGGAAAATATTACAAATGGATCATCGATCCGCCCGCAAGAAATAACAAAAATATTTAATGTAATAATAAAAATAATGTTCTTCATTAGAGTCAAGTTTACGTCTAAGATACTAATTCTGAACATCATAATTATTATTATTGACTTTATTTTATTATTTTAAAAAAATAGAAAGTTTTTGGATACAGTATTATATGAAAAAAAAAAGTTTTTATCCTAGCTTTCTTAACATCAACCCTATCATTAAGATTACTAATTCATAACCATATTTAAGGGTATTTCTTCATTCAACTAAATTGAAAAAATAGTATTCTATCTAAGGAAAATAAAATATTAAAAAGATCTGGGAAAAGTAACATGATGAATTATATTCCAACTTTGGGTTTATACATGTTTGAGTATAAATTACTATGCAAAGAACAAGGATTAAGCGGGTGTCGTATAATGGCTATTACCCGAGCTTCCCAAGCTCGTGACGTGAGTTCGATTCTCATCACCCGCTCAATAAAACGAATAAGGTTAAACTTTTATGGTGTTGCTATTGCAAAAAATACAATATTGAGATTTTAAAAATTATGTCTATTCCACTCATAGCAATTGTAGGGAGACCAAACGTTGGGAAATCTACCTTTTTTAACCGTTTGTTAAGTCAGCGGCATTCTATAGTTGACTCAGAAGAAGGCATAACAAGAGATAGAATTTATGGAGAGACTGAATGGTGTGCACACACTCTAAGATTCATTGATACAGGTGGCTATATTCCTGAAGATTTTGATACTTTTAACGTTGCTGTTAGAAAGCAAGCACAGGAGGCAGTTTCTGAGGCAGATCTTGTTCTTTTTATGGTAAATGGTAAAGAACCGCCAACTGGAAGTGATAAAGTACTTGCACAATTTATTAGGGAGTGTGGTAAACCATACCTCTTGTTGGTCAACAAGTGTGATGGGTTAAAAAATGATAATCAAATTAACCAGTACTACGAGTTTGGGCTCAAGAACCCAATGCCCCTATCAGCACTTAATGGGAGATATACTGGAGACATCCTTGATGCTATAATCAAAAAGTTAAAGGTAAAAAAAAATCTATCATCAAACGAGCACAATAACTCCTTAAGATTAGCCATAGTAGGTATGCCGAATGTAGGAAAATCGTCTTTGACTAATTCTCTGATTAAAAAAGAACGGACAATCGTTACGCCTATCGCTGGTACCACTAGAGACGCTATTGATGTTTATGTTCGATGGCATGGAAATGATATTACATTGGTTGATACTGCAGGTCTAAGAAAGTTAGCAAAAATAAAAGACAGGGTGGAATATTACAGCACCGTAAGAACAAAAAATGCAATTGAAAGCTCACATGTTGTTCTAGTTTTAATTGATGCTGAAAAAGGTTTTGGTAAACAAGATAAGACCATTATCGATCAAGTCATCAAAAAAGGAAAAGGTTTAGTATTATGCGTGAACAAATGGGATTTAATAAAAAAAAACACTCAAACAATGAAAGAAACTAATGACCAAATAAGAATGCAGTTTAAATCATTAGATCATTACCCTATAATTTATGTTTCTGCTTTAAGCACGAAACGAATTCATAAAGTATTGGAAGAGGCATGGAAAGTTTATAAAAGGGGGAAAGAGTTTTTATCTACTAAAAAGCTAAATAGAGTAATTAAAAAAATTATTGAGAAAAATCCACCAATTGCAGTTCAAGGCCGAAACATAAAAATTAAATTTGCTGCGCATGTGAGTTGCGAACCAAGTGTAATCGCATTCTATCTTAACCATCCAAAACTAATAGGTAGGTCTTATAAACGATATTTAGAAAATCAATTAAGATTAAATTTTCAACTTAATGGTATCCCATTTAAGTTATCATTTAGAAAAAAATAAAAAACTGGGTGTAAAACCCATTTGAACTAAAAATTCTTTAAAAAAAATTATTGTTTGAACATAGAAATAAAAATATAAAGCGAATGAAAAAATACTATACTATATTTTTAATAATAATATCCTGTTTCATATCTATTGGTAATTCTAAAACTGGTCCTGTAAAAGTGGCATTCTGGAATGTGGAGAACTTATTTGATAAAATTGATGATCCAAAAACCAATGATGAAGATTATCTGATCGGCGGAAGAAAAAATGTTACAAATGAAACATATAATTTAAAATTTCAGAATATTTCAAAAGTTATAAATCAAATTATGCCAGATATTCTTGGTTTGTGTGAAGTTGAGAATCGGTTTATACTTAATGAGCTCAATGAACACTTAAAGATAAACTATAAAATAGTTCATTATGAGTCCCCTGACCAAAGGGGTATCGATGTAGGGTTATTATATAACCCCAATCGCATTTCTATTGTAGAATCATCTCCCATTAAAGTCATTTTAAGTTCAGGGAAACCAACCAGGGATATTCTTTACATACATTGTAAAAAGGATGATATCAGTTTGCACTTATATGTTAATCACTGGCCATCAAAATATGGCGGAGTTAAAAAGACAATTCCTTCAAGAGCTGAGACAGCTATCACCCTTCGACAACATATAGTATCTCTGCTCAAACAGAATGGAGATGCTGAAATAGTAGTAATGGGTGACCTGAATGATGAGCCACATGAGCCTTCCGTATTAAAGCACCTAGGGGCAAGTTTAGACTCGTCCTCAATTCATGGAGATGAAAATATTTTATGGAATTTAATGGGACCTTGGCACAAAAATCCTCGAGGAAGCACATATACTTATGCAGGTGAGCATATGGTCTATGACCATCTCATAATTTCTATGGGTCTAGTAGATAATAAAGGACTCAAGTTAGTCAATAACTCAGTGGGTGTATTTGATGGGAAAGAATACAGACAACACGGTGGAAAATACGATGGTTACCCATTTCGCTTTTGGGCGGGAAATAGAATTCTTGGTGGATATTCAGACCACATGCCAATTTACTTATCTATTGAGTAATATTTGTTTTTTTAAGTTTTGTGTTATAAAGCAAACCTTGCCACGTGAAAGTAGATATTCCAGCTTTTCGTGCAGCTCTAAACATGATTCTGAAGGGAACATATCCACTGTGAAACGAAACCTTTGATCTATTATTTTTTTGACCATCATCAATACTTTTATTAAGACCTGTTTTTAAGTTTTTTTCATTTGGGTACAAATCATGTATCGAGCTATTTTGGGGATTCATATCTATTTTATTTTCTAAATCTTTATTACTATCACCTGATTTATTTTTTTCAATCAGTTGTTCATCATTTTTCATGTAAACCGAGCCAGAGTCTAAAGTAATTTTCATCTCGGCTAAAAGAGGTTCTGCTCTTTTAATTGAATTAGCTTCAAAAGAACTGTTAGAGATACTTTTTCGATCAGGGTTATCGATGTATAAAATATTAAAAGGATTATTTAATGTGATTTTTCCTTCATTATAAGTCTCTAGTGGTTCCCATAATTGAATACCATCACGATATAGGCCTGTGTGTATTTTTTTGCTGTTTAAAAATGTATATTCATATCCATTTTTGAGATTATTTTTAAAATAAGTTCGAACCATTAATCCATCTTTGAAGCCATAAAAAGCATGCATTCCCCAACGCTCACCATTAATAAATCTTCCGTATGTATATCTCGATCCATCATTATAAAATTCACGCCAGGTTCCATTTCGGTTTTTATAAGGAGGGAGTAAATTTTTATCTGCACTCGAGAATAAAAACTTTGGGTTTGCATTTCTGTAATGTCCTTTTTCTTTGACTTTACCATTTACATGATAAAAAGTCCATTTACCATCGATTAAACCTCTTCGGATGTAACCATCAAATTTTTTCTGATCACTATCATCATAAAATTCATATGTGAATCCAGTATATGGTATGCTTTCTCTTCCCATGTATATTTTACCATCAAAAAAATTTAAGTATTTAAAATCAACCTTTCTTTGTGGAAAAGCAACGGTGTAAATAAAAATATATCCCAGACAAATTTTGTAAAAAAATCTTTTAAATATCATAAGCTTAATTTAATAAATAAAAGTAAAAAAGAGGTAAATAAGAAAATATGAACCTTCTTGCGGTATATATTCATCGATAGTAATATTGGCCCCAGATTTATATACAAAATTTGATCGCGGGGTAGAGCAGTCTGGTAGCTCGTCGGGCTCATAACCCGGAGGTCGGAGGTTCGAATCCTTCCCCCGCTACATTCGAGAAAACCAGAATCTCGACGAAAAGCTCTCTTAATAGAGGGCTTTTCTGTTTTATGTTCAGTGTTGTTTGATATTGAAATATTAGTCCTATTTTGATAGTACCTTTTTGGGTTTTTCTGAACCCACTTGTGAAATTTATTCAATCATTTTAAATAACAACCATTCACAACTGACAATTAAATACTTCACTGCTTTATTTTCAACAACTTATCGATTCGAAAATAATAGAGGAATATATAGTAAGTATCACCAAAAATATTTTAAAAAGTTTTTATTATTTTACGAACTATCTGTTTAATTAATCTAAATAAGGGTTTTAATGAATTATTTCTTCTCATTTCGTAAGATCTTCTTTTTAGAATGCTAAAATAATTTGGTGTTATTAATTTTCTAATCTCTTCTTTTCCACTAATTAATGTTTGTGATTTGCTAGTATTCTTTCTGATCAGTGCCCAAATAATTAATATTCTTTTTTCACCATAACTTCCAATGGTTTTTTTAATTTTAATCAAATCAAATCCACTATGAATAATTGTATTTGCAAGAGAAGCTTTTGTAAAAAAATTAATATGTGTAACGGGATCCCAATTAATATCATACCATATTTCAGATGGTACTTCCACATAACACAAACCATCATCTTTTAAATTGCCTAACATTTTTTTTAAAAACCTAACAGGATCTGCAACATGTTCTAAGACATGAGTACAAAGTATATAATCGAATTTTAATTGACGGGGAATATGGTCTAACGTTGAACCTAATCGAGTGATTCCATTTATCGGATATTTATTATAATCAATTATATAGCACCTAAATTCTTTTTTATAAAAGGGTAATAAATGTCTTCCATCTCCACCCCCAACATCTAAAATTGTATCACTTTTTGAAAAGCCATTCCTTTTGAGTATATGAAAATATTTTTTTGATCTTTTATTTTCTAAATCAATAGTTTTCTTAGATTGGGATTTAAATGCACCTAAATACTTTTCTTTATCTTGAAGGAACTCATACTTTTTTTTGATATCAATACTATTGGGCCTCGGGCTGTAACAGGCAAAATAACAACTTGAACAATATTGAGATTGAAATTTTATTGAATCAAAATCAGGTAGCCATATGTTAAATAATATTTTTCTTCTTAATAAAGTATATTTATCATTAAATATAGTTGTACCTTCTCTATGATCCTTAGATTCATAGGTCATTTTTCCTATTTGTTCCCATGAAGAATTATTACAGATTGGACAATTAAATGTTTTTTCCATGTCCTGTTACTTTGTTTTAGCTCCTCTCAACAAACCTTTTGAGAGGTTTTCCATTGATTTGTAAATAAAACAGTATGTGTGATGTATCTTGAGTAAAAGCAAGTCCAGAAATAAAAATGAATATGATATGTATTCTTTTTCATAATAACCGAAATCTAGTCAAACTTTTTTAAAGAGGCATTATGTTAGAAAACAACAATTACAAACAAAGAAATCACTGAATTCCAGTCTGATTTATTGAACAAATACAAGGTACGTTTCGAACTTATCTATGTAACAAAAAATGGGCTCTATAAATTCTAAAAGAAAAACAATCGGTATGAATAAGAATCCAATTTTAAGACATTTACTCATATCATGATTTTGATTTTGGAAGAAATTATAATAGTTTTCATCAAGAAGCGATATTCCAATAAGTTTCAAAAAAAATATAAAATCACATATAGATTGAGACTGAGTTTTTAGTATGCATAAAATTCTATTATATATTTTCGTTTTAAAAAAAATGTGTAATTCATGAGTTAAATTGATTTTGAAAAAATTTCACCCTTATAAATATTTGGTATTAATATACCGTTTGGATTTATTTTTTCCTTATTATTTTTTTCAATCCCTACTAAAAAAGACAAGATATGATAAGGAAAGACGATCTATTTAACTGGATCGCATTAATAATTAATTTATGTCTCATGATATTAATGATAGCATTATTTTATAAATGGTACAATGGATAAAAAATTTCTAAAAAAAATATGGGACAGCGTATGGGAAAAAGGTCTTACTGAACTGGAAATCCAAAAAAGGTATTACATTAGACTGGATAAAGAATTGCAAGGAGAGGAAAGAACCTACCTGAAAACTGTGCAGAGGGAAATAGATCTTCTAGAAATAGAAAATCCATTTAAAAATTTATTACAGGATAGAACGAAAACTTACAATAATGATAACATCTCATTAGGGATGAAGAATACAAGAATTGAAGGAGATGGCACTGAATGGATTATAGAAAAAGATAAAAATGGAAACTTATTTAAAAGAGCATTAGGATCTGATGAAAAGATATATTTACCTAACACGAATAAGAGATAAGTTCCATTAAATTATTATAAATTTATCGATATATATTGTTTGCAAAGAAAAAAGGAAAATAATGGTGTTTTAACTATTCCAATAATAGTTAAAAGTGAATACTATAAATATCATCTAATAAAAAGATATCCATGAAAGGAGTTATTAAAAGACAGATAATTTTGCTTATAATACTTGCTATTATATTTCTGATTGTTCAACTAACTAAATAAATTAGATAATAAATAATAAATTGGATATCTGAATTAGTTTTTCTGAGAAAAATTCTCATTAATCATATAAGACTGTTTTCTACAGACCTAAAATCAAGAAACCTATCAAGTATTTTTTAAAATAATTTAAAATTTCTATTTATGCAGCAGATGTCCGGAAATAATGTCAATAATTATGTATATAATCCATTTTAATAAGTCTCACGTCAACAACATATCTAAATACTTGACTAGTTATGTTCAGAGTAGAGCTTTTCTATAAGAGGATCATCCCCTGACAAAAAATCAAAGTTTTTAAATTCTTCTAGCCGTACCCACTTGAGCTTATCGTGGGCTGATTTAATGAAAGAACCCTTATATCTCAATATCCTATAAAAGTATAAATCATATGATATATTAGGATATTCATAAATATAATTTGTATATAAATCTCCAATTTCAGCATCGATGTTTAATTCTTCTTCCAATTCTCTTTTTATACAATCTTGGGGACTTTCATCTTTTTCAATTTTTCCTCCTGGAAATTCCCACAAACCTGGAGAAGATTCATTTGGACCCCTTCTTCCAATAAGATAATTATTATCTATTTTGATAATAGCACCTGCAACTTTTATAATTTTATTTACCATGTAAAAAAGATTACATACTATTTAATAACTTGTATAACCTAGTTGAGAAGTATAAAAATACACCCAAAGAATATTTTTAATGAATTTCAGGCAGCACTGATGAGTGATGCGATAAGATTTTCCAACTATCTTGAAATTTTATAAAGACGAAAGAGAATCTAGCTTTTACTTTTTTATCATTTACGATGAAGTTATATAGACCAGAGTTTACAATAATCGAATTAGTTTTATGCTCATGTTGGGTGACTATCTCAACATCAACTCTTGATTTTAGTAAATTTTTAAAATAATCTAAAATTAACTTTTTTCCAAAACGTTCAACATTCGAAAAAGTTCCAAGTAATAATCCATCCTTGTGGTACAATTCTGAAACCTGATTGGGATCATTGCTTTTGATTTTTTTTACCCATAGTTGTAAAGTATTATTCATAAATTATAATTTATTCAGATTAGGTTTGTTTTATCAACATTTAATTCCAATTTTGATATTCTTTGAGACCCGTAATTTACACTTTGATCATTTCACGCATTTTTATAATTGCTAAATTATTAAGATGGTTTTATTTTGTAGAATATTGCTTAAAATTTAATTCTAATTTTTATAAAATTATTTTTATTTCCATGACCTTAATACCATGCCATAAAATAAATGATTCGGCAACGGATGTTCTATCAATGTTGACATTACTTATGAGTTAAACTAATTTATTAAACAAAAATAATTATATGGGAAATAGATAAATACAGGAAAATGAATCATTTTATTATCAAAAAATATTAAGAAAATATATTGATTTTTCTTATTTTATCTATTGATACTGAGTGTGATAAAGATAAGAATTGGAATGTTAGGAGACCAATGTCTTTCACAAATGTAACTACCGGTATTCCTCAAAGACTAACTCCACTTTTTGCAAAATATAACATAAAACCTACTTATCTAATTAGCCCAGAAGTTTTAAATGATGAAGATAGCGTTAATTTATTAAAATCAATGAAAAACTGTGAGCTGGGTACACACTTGCATTGTGAATTTATTGAGCCGGACGCAAGATTCAATAGTGTTACAACATTAGGAACACAGAACACATTAACATACGAAATAGAGTATCAAAAAATTAGTAATCTAACAGATTTATTTAAAAAAAGATTTAATTATGCTCCATTATCCTTCAGAGCTGGCAGATTTGGTATTTCGAACAATACATTAAAGATTTTATCAAAATTAGGCTATCGGATTGACTCGAGTGTTGTACCATTTCGGAATCAAGAATATAACTCAGTAAAACAATCATTTTTTGGAGCTCCATTAAAACCATATTATCCATCAACTCATAACTATAATCGTAAAGGAAACTCAAATATATTAGAGGTGCCACTTAGTCATTTCATTGATGGTTTTGAAAATTGGCCTCCTTTTATTCTGAGACAACTTCCCGGATATAATAATTTATTTTTACGGATTCTTAAAAGATATGGAAAGAAAGTTGAAAAGACGTGGATTCGTCCACACAGATTAGATAGTAGCGAGTTGAGTGATGCTACCAAAAAAATGATCAAAACGTACTTTAGAAATGAAGATAACATAATTATTAATATTATGTTTCACAGTAATGAGATTATGGAAGGTTGTAGTCCTTACTGCAGTGATACTAATGATGTTGATAATTATATCAATAGCTTGGATAAATATTTTGATGATTTGTTTACAAATTACCAAATTCGCCCTATTTCGCTAGTGGAGTCAATTGAATTTTTTCAGTAAAAAATTAAAACGGAAATATTTTTAAATTCGTTATGGAGATGTAAGCCGTTTTTTCAAAACTTTTTTGCTTAAACAATTATAATAATAATTTAATTTATTATAAAATAAGACTATGGAATTAAGAAAACGATGTGTTTTTTCAATTAATTTTTTCTTTTAATGTGTGACTAAGATAAACCCTCAATAATAGTATATAAAGATGAAATATATAATAGGGATTTCAAGTTTCAATCGGGATTCAACTGTATCATTATTAACAGATAACGGTACTCTTTTAGGAGCAGTTTCTGAAGAAAAGTTTAGTAGAGTAAAGCAGCAGGGTGGATTCCCACATATGGCTCTTAGATACCTTTTATCTAATCATAATGTGAAAAATGATGAAATTGATTCCATTTGTTATTCTTTCATGTCTGCAGATGAGGAAGAGAGGGTTATAAGAGAAAAACAAAAGCAGGATAGTAAGAATTATTTTTCTTTGATAAACAAATGGCATCGTGAAGATTATAATAATTGGTGCAACAGAGCTATATCTGGGCATAAAGAATACAATAAATTGCTTTATGAAAGTTGTAAACAATATAATCTTGAAAAAAAGATTCGCTTTTACCATCATCATTTTTGTCATGCTACTACCGCATATTATTATTCAGGTTTTGATAATTGTCTTGTAATTACTATCGACTGGTATGGATCTGGACTTTCAGGACAAATATACAAGGCGGATTCTGGATTCCTAACACCAATTCTTGATATTCCAATGCCTCACTCCCTGGGCATGTTTTACGCCCAAGTAACAAGAGCCCTTGGTTTTAAAATCAGTCGGCATGAAGGAAAAATACTTGGTTTAGCTGCTTATGGAAAAGAAAGTATGCTGAGTAATTGGCTCGAAAAACAATTCATTTTTGATGGCAAAACAATCCGATTTAAAAATTCTTTTGCAAATAATAAACTAGCAAAATATCAATTTCTTTTATTTGGAAGGGAAAATATGGCTTTTGCTTATCAGAAAGTATTAGAAAATGTAAGTACTAAATTGGTTGATCATTATTTGAAACAGGAGAATATGTCACACTTAGCACTTGCTGGTGGGGTAGCAGCAAATGTAAAAAATAATCAGCGCCTGTATGAGCTTGAGGGAGTGAAAGGCATTTTTATTCAACCAGACATGGGTGATGGCGGAGCTGGACTTGGAGCAGCTCTTGCAAGAGCAAAAGAATTACAAAAACTACCCGTGAAAAAAATGGGTTCTGTCTACCTAGGCCCTTCATACTCAAATCAAGAAATAGAAGGTGTTCTTAAGAAGAATGAAGTTACATACGAAAAACACGATGATATTGAAAAGATAATATCAGATCTATTGATAAAAGGAGAAATAATCGCCAGGTTTAATGGTCAACTGGAATATGGACCGCGTGCTCTTGGCAATAGATCAATACTTGCCCAAGCAACAGATTCAGCAATTAATGAAAGTTTGAATAATCAACTTAAAAGGACTGAATTTATGCCTTTTGCTCCTGCAACTCGAATTGAGGATGCTGAGATTTGTTATAAAAATTGTAATAATGCCAAGTATGCATGTCGCTTTATGACTATGACTCTTGATTGTACTGAAGAAATGAAAAAAATAAGTCCAGCTGCTGTGCACATTGATGGAACGGCACGTCCCCAATTGGTAAGGAAAGAGGACAACCCCTCATTTCACAAAATACTCACTTATTACAAAAATAAAACAGGTATTTCTAGTATTATCAATACAAGTTTCAATATACATGAAGAGCCAATTGTCTGCTCACCTGAAGATGCCGTTCGTGGCTTGATAGATGCAAGACTTAAATATTTGGCTATTGGACCATTCCTAGCCTATAATAAATCCAATTAGGTAGTATAACTTTTTCCGCATAAGTTTTAACTAGCCTAATAAATCCTAACGGGATAAAAAAATTAGCTATCAAACATATTTTATTAGATTGAAAAATAGAATTACCTGATGTACAGAAGCATAATTAGATTACAGCCAGATTCTTTATCCGTAATAAAATAGTATTGATAATTTATCGGAGAAAGTATGAGCTTAAAAATTCAACTCGTAAGTTTTATCCTTTTTATTACTAATTTTGGATGTGACCAAAAAGTATCCAAATCCCGTCCCAATATTTTAATTTGCATTGCGGATGATGTTAGTCATATGGGTAAAGAATACTCGTGGATAAAAACTCCTGCGTTTGATCGTATTTCAGACGAAGGCTTAATTTTTTTAAACGCATATACTCCTAACGCAAAATGTGCTCCATCAAGAGCATCCTTATTGACTGGTAGAAACTCATGGCAACTCAAAGAGGCTGCTAATCATTGGAATAATTTCCCCGCTGAGTTCAAGACTTTTCCTGAGGCATTAAAAGATCTTGGATATTACACAGGTTATACTGGCAAGGGTTGGGGGCCAGGCAGTGTCTTAGGAGAAATCAATGGAAAAAAACGGCAAATCAATGGTAGTGTATGGAACAGAAGAAAGTTAGAGCCGCCCACAGCTAACATTAGTACGAATGACTATTCAGCAAATTTTGAAGAATTTTTTGAAAATAAGCCTGATGAAAAACCCTTTTATTTTTGGTATGGGGGTTGGGAAGCACACAGAAAATTTGAATATGGTTCATCCTTGAAAATGGGAAAAAAAACATCTGACATAAAAGAGGTACCCAAATTTTTTCCAGACAACAATGTTGTGCGCACAGATATTCTTGATTACGCAGTAGAGGTGGACTATTTTGATTCACATGTGGAAAAAATATTGAATTTTCTTGAGACAAGAGGAGAATTGAAGAATACCATAGTAATCATTACATCAGATCATGGTATGCCCTTTCCTCGTGCAAAAAGTGATGAATATGATTTTTCAAATCACGTGCCATTAGCAATTATGTGGGGTAGTAATATTAAACACCCTGGACGTGTAATAAAAAATTATGTAAGCTTTATTGATATTGCTCCCACGCTATTTGATGCAGCTGGAATTAAATGGGAAAGTTCAGGAATGCAAAAGTCTCCAGGGATTAGCCTTTTGCCATTTTTTAAAGGGGAATACAAAAAATTTAGAGACCATGTTCTAATTGGAAAAGAGCGCCACGATGTTGGGCGTCCAAACGACTACGGATACCCTATTAGAGGAATAGTGAAAAATAATTATCTATACCTAAGAAACTATAGGCCTGAATTATGGCCTGCTGCAAACCCAGAATGTGGATATTCAACGGTTGATGGAAGTCCTACAAAAACTGAGATTCTTAAATCAAGGAGAGATCCAGAGAATAAAATCTTTTGGGATTTATCATTTGGTAAGAGGCCTGCAGAGGAACTTTTTTATCTACCAAATGATAAGTATTGCATAAATAACCTTGCAGCATCGGCAAAATATTTATCTATAAAAGAAAATTTAATTTTAAAGATGGAGAATGAATTAAAAAAGCAGGAAGATCCAAGAATGTTTGGGAATGGAGATATTTTCCATACTTACTATTACACTTGGGATCCTTACAGAGACCTATATTCTCGAATGGTGATAGAAGGCGAAAAAATTGTTCCTGTTTGGATAAATGAATCAGATATTGAAACTGATTTTACAAAGCAATGAAGACGAATTTCCATCGAGAATATTTAAAGTCATTACTTAAGAACCTTAATTAACTTGATGGGGGCACTTGATGTATATAATAGTAAGCGATATTTAATTAAAATCTTTTTTAATTAGGAGTTAAATGGATATCATAGAAAAAGTAAAAAATATTGATAAGGCTATATCAAAATATTTTGTCTTATTATCAATTATCACATACGCATTTCTTTTTGGTTGGCACTATGCAGGTGGCAAAACTATTTTTAGTTCATTTTTTCAGGATTTAAGTATTCTATTTATTTTAGTTAATCAAGGAGTCATTATTGGTTACTTAACATGGTATAGAGAATAATTTTTTTAATTCTTTGAATATTTTTATTTTATTTTTGAATGCTTAAATATGTCACATTATTTCTTCTGCTTTTATATTCCTGCGAAGACAAAAAGCAAAAAGAGGGCATAGTTTTATCAGAAAGCTGTGGTATAGATACTACCTTTACTCTGGATAGAACAGACTTTATTGTTGTAAGGTCTCCCAATTGTACATACACTACATACGGGAGTGGTTTACAAATGATTGATGAACAGGGAAATATCATATGGTCTCAGGGTAGAACAAGGACTTCACCCTGGTCCATGAACACTACTAATGACAGTGGATATATACTTACCTTCACAAATTATATCTCCAGATCAGCAGGACCTGACGGTGAAATAACTTGGTCCGCAGAATTGCCTACCTATCAAGCTACTCATTTTGTAAACGATGCGATACAAACTTCTGATGGCGATTATATTGTTGTTGGCGAAATCGGAGGTGAGCCTGGGCCAGCTGGACACAATCAAAAGGGTCAAGCGTTTGTCCTTAAAATGTCAGATTATGGTGATGTCCAGTGGATAAAAAGATATGGGATAAAAAATACTCTTCCGGATGTATTTTCAGAGGTTGTTGAAGCCGATGATGGTGGATTCGTAATCGTAGGTAATAAAATTGAGGCAAGAGAATTTTATTTTTATGATGATTTCTGGGTTATGAAAATTGATGCTAGCGGCAATGAAGAATGGTCACTTGAGATAGGGCAAAATGATAGATATGATAAAGCAAATGATGTAATAAAGCTTTCAGATGGCAGTTATATAGCTACTGGTTGGAGTTTCATTGATGACGGTATTTCGGCAATGCGTTTAGTTCGCATCTCACCAGATGGTAATATTATTTGGAATAAATTAGCAGGTGGTAATGGAAAGTATGATGTTGGAATGTCTTTGGCTGTAAATAATAATGAGTCAGTTCTTATGGTTGCTGGAATGAAAGTGCCTTCCACAGGTTGGGATCATTCTAGAATAAAACTTTGGGGGTATAACCCATGGAATGGTAATCAAATATTTGTAAGAAATAATTTTCAAACTGAACAAGGTAGAAATGCTACTGATGTCGTTGCCGCTTATGATAACGGATTCATAGTTACCAGCTCCACATTTTTTAAAATGGATTCGCTTGGAAGGTGGTAATTTCATTCATTATTTTGATAATATAGTATCAGGGTTGTTAGTGATATTGCTAATCATGTCCTGTGAAATAATGAGCACAAAAAATTAACTAGAGGATAAAAATTTCAATGGGACAATTTATAGCAATGAACCGATTTAAGATTGCAATCGGAAGAGAATCTGATTTCGAAAATATCTGGAAAAATAGAGAAACACATCTTGATGAAGTTCAAGGTTTCATAAGCTTTAACCTTTTAAAAGGCGATACGAATGAAGATTTTACATTATATACATCACACAGCACTTGGAAATCTCAATCTAACTTTGAAAACTGGAAGAAATCTGAGGCGTTCAGGAAAGCCCATAGTGGGGGAGGTGGTCATCAGGGGATTTATTTAGGACACCCAAAATTCGAGGGTTTTGAAGTTATTCTTTGACCATATCTTTGATGATTAGCAATCTAAAGTAGAATTCATTTCTGAGTATCTAGTCAGTATTTTTTAAATATCACCCTTTGGGTTTGAAAGAAATTTAATCCAAACTACTATTCTAAAAATAAAAGAGAAAACCATAACAAGCTGAATAGATGTGTATAAATATTTAGTATAGGGTGTGTTTAACATATCTATTTTGGTTAAGATACCTCCTAGTAAACCACCAAAAAATGTTGAAAGTCCTCTATAAAAAATTCTTTTTGATGTTATCCTAATCATACTTTTACCATCCATATGTTCATAAAGCCTATTGTCTAAAGCTAGGCTCCTTCCGCTAAACATAAGTGAAGCAAGAGATGCAACGAGGATGGAAAATGGTAATTTCAACTGGTCAGGTGAGGAGTATATAAAAATCCAAAATATTGGGAAAAAGCATATAAAAAGACTGCTGATCCGGGTGGTTAAATATGTGCCTAATTGATCAATCTTTCTTCCCCAATATCTCAAACTGAATAAACCCACCAATTGACTAACATTTATTAAAACCGCAATCTCTATATAATTAAAGTCAAGGTCCCGGATCCAATAAATCATCATTAATGGACCTGATATGCAAAATGCAAGTTCAGACAATGAGTCATAAATGATAAATCTTCTCAACTTTTTAAAAGGTTTATTTTGGAGGTTGATTTTTTTATCCCCTTCATCAATGGTAGAGTCTGGTGGTTCAAACTGTCTTTTCAAATAAAATGTCGAACCTATATTTGCAACTGCACCAATGGAAAAAATAATACCAAAGCCCCAAATTGGATTAGAGTCATTATATTCATTTAATATCACTCCTGCGGTTAGTGAAGAAATAAGTGTGAAGATTCCAATAATTTGTGCCCTGTTGCCAAAATACCTACCACGCAATCTGCTTGGAACTAGATAACCCATCCATGAAGTCCATGGTGATGCTTGAGCCAAAGAGATGGAAAAGTAAAAGCAAATAAAAAATAGAAGCAGGTAATAATTACCAGAGTCAATTCCGACATAAAATATTATGGGAATAGTAATGGACTGTATAATTTTTAGTGAGATAAGTAAGAATTTTCTCGATTTAAAAAAATTATATAACTTATTAGCAAGGTTTTGAAATACAGCTCCAAAAAATATTGGGAAAGTCATCAAAATAGAAATTTCATAGCTACTATATTTTAAATATTCGTAAAAAGCACTAAAATATGTGTCCACAGTTCCAAACATTACAGCCCACCAAGAGCCTTCAATAGTGGAAGTTTTTAATGATGACCTTATTTCTTTTGTTTTTCTCTTTTCGTTATTTCCCATAAGAATTAATCTGAGATCTAAAATAAATTGTGGCTATAAAAAATATATGAATAAAATACTTTAGATTAATCAAATAAAAATTAATAGAATGTACTCAAATAGTATTTCTTGTTCTCTGAATTGTTTAAAAATCAAATAATTTATGCGACCTATTCAATATAAAATCTTGATATCTCATGCCAGAGGGTCCTGAAACACGTAGAATGGCCAATGGAATTGCAAGGTCATTAGTAAATAAAAACATAATTGAATTCAAATTTAATCATGATTCACTCACTCCTATCCAGGATTTAGATTTTATTTCTATTATAAAAGTATTTTCAAGAGGCAAAGCAATAGTTATCAGACTAGATAATGGTTTAAGTATTATATCGCACAATCAATTGTACGGAAAATGGACATTTAATTTTCCTCAAACTATAATAAAAACAAACAGACAATTAAGGATAGAATTCTCTACTAAATCCAAAGTTGTGAGACTATGGTCAGCAACCGATATTAAAATCTTGCAAACTAAGGATGAGTTGGATCATCCCTACATTAAAAAACTGGGTCCTGATGTTTTAGATGCTGAAACCGATGAAAACATTATTTTATCTCAATTAAAAAGTAAAAAAGTATTTAAAAGAAAACTGAGTTCGATCCTATTAGACCAATCAGTTATTGCAGGGCTAGGAAATTATTTAAGAAGCGAAATTTTATTTTTTTCAGGCTTGATGTATACTCTCCGGCCAATAGATTTAAATGAAGAAGAAATCAATAAATTATCTTTGGAAATCAAAAGAGTAAGTATCAGAGCTTATTTACAAAAGGGTAAAACTCTTGACTTTAAGACTATTAAAAAGTTATTTGGAAATGTAGAAAATTTTAAAAGGATAAAGCATATGGTTTTTAGGAGAAATGATGCGCCTTGTTTTTACTGTGGGACTGAAATTGAAAAAGTCATTGTAGGAGCACGAGGCATTTTTTTTTGCGCCGTCTGCCAAGAACAAGAAAGTGTTTTCTAAATAAAAGAAAATAAGAAACTATATAATTCATTGTGTGCTTTAAACAAATATAGCTACATTTAAAAAGCTAGTTGTTTTATATTATTTTAATCTATCTAAACTTTTTAAATCTTTTCTTGTAGGTAAGAATGAAAATTTCAAGAAGAAAGATGCTATCTCATTCATTTTTCATGGCGATAGGTAGTTTTTTTATCCCAATCAGTTGTACTTCTGATGCTGTCAGTGGCAACAAACACCTCTCAAAAGGATTAGATTTAATACATAAAGTGCTTTCGCGACCGTTAGATGTTGCCATTTCTCATTTAAATAAATGTTTAGACTCAAACGAAATTGATCTTGAAAACCACGAAGGCCTGCAAGATTATATAAATTCGCTGGTAACAGTATTCTTTTCACATCACAACGGGGAGGATGAGATATTATTTCCAACTTTTGAGAAAAAAATTAAAGATGCTGATTTTTCTAAGCTGAAACAACAACATAAAGAACTACATCCGACAGTTGAGCAAATTAAAAATAGAATAAATATCGATAATCCATCAGTGAATAATTATCGAGAAATTCGAAAATTATTAAAAGAGACAAAAGTTTTATGGATAAAACACCGAGATGAAGAAGAGAAAATTGTTGAATTAAGTATGGAACCAACCATTTCTTCGAATGAGCAAATTGAGCTAAATGATAAATTGAGCAAACATGGTCAAGATATGAGTGAGCCAGCGACCTTAATCTTACCATTTCTTATCTACAACCTGGAAGGGAGTGATAGGGATGAATTCACAAGTGATATGCCATGGATTCTTAAGAGGTTTATTGTTCCAGTAATCTGGAAGAGTAAGTGGTCAAAAATGAAACCCTTTCTTCTAACCTAGTGATGTAATCCCTGCATTTAAATCTTGATAAAATCCAATAATTATTTTTATTATATTTCACAACCCGAAGGTTTTTTATTCTAAGGATCATTTTTATATTATTAAATGATTGATAAAAATAAAATTTATATTTACACAGATGGTGCATGCAAAGGTAATCCCGGCATCGGCGGATGGGGCGCGTTATTAAAATACTCTAAATCCACCAAGGAATTAAAAGGTTATGAACTAGAGACAACGAACAACAGGATGGAATTAATTGCTGTGATAGAGGCCCTCAGAGCGATTAAAGAGGATCTAAAAATTGAAATTATTACCGATTCTCAGTACGTTAAGAGTGGTATTAATAATTGGATTGTTAATTGGAAAAATAATGGTTGGAGAACAGCAGCTAAAAAGCCAGTAAAAAATAAAGATTTGTGGCAAGAGTTAGATGATTTAGTGCAGAATTATCGCATTAAGTGGAAATGGGTAAAAGGTCACTCCGGTGATCCCGGAAATGAAAGAGCCGACCAGCTAGCAAACGATGCTATAGCAGAATTTAAAAATAAAAAAGCTAATTAGCTTATGCTTCGTTTAGTCATAGGTAGATTTGGTACTCCTGGGATTTTATTATTAATAGTGTTAAGCTTTTTTGCATGTGTAAATGATATAAAAAATGAACTAAATGTGCCAAAAGAAATTGAAGTACTGATAGATGATTACGTTAGAGCATGGACTGAAGGTGACACGGAATTTATTCTTAGCAATATATATGGAGAACCTTTTACCCTTTTTTTAGAGGACACAACAATTGTTTTAAAAAGTAACGAATCAATCAGAAATTTTCTTGATAACACATTCTCAAATCTAAAGTCATCCGGCTATGATAAATCAACGATTAATAAATGGGAAAGTTTTAAATCAAAAGGAGACTTTGCCATCTTAGGAATGAATTATACACGATTCTTAAAAGATGGTTCGGTAATGGGTGCTAAAGAGAGAAGTGGAACCTACATTCTAAAAAAAGTTTTTACACCCAAAAGTAAAAAAGAGTATAGAATTTTATCAATCATTTCACATAATGAAATAGATAGTTAAACAATCATTATATTGTTTTTGAACTTGTCATTAAGTATAAATTTTATTTCAGTGGTTTAGCTAGGTTATAAAATGAAAATTATCTCATTAATATCAAGCGCAACGGAAATTGTGAGCAGTTTGGGATGCTCTGACTCATTGGTTGGTATATCTCATGAGTGTGACTATCCCAAAAGTATAACTAATCTTCCGATATGTTCAGAACCAAAATTTGATGTAAATGGAACAAGCATTCAAATTGACAACCAAGTGAAATCATTACTCCAAGAGGCTTTATCTATTTACAGGATTAAGGAAAGTAAAATATCTGAACTTGAACCCGATTTAATTATAACCCAATCTCAATGTAATGTATGTGCAGTAAGTCTTGATGATGTCCAAAACGCTTTAAAAACACATCTTAAAATAAATCCTTTAGTAATTTCCCTTGAACCAAAAAATCTAAATGATGTATTAATGGATATTAAGCTTGTTGGAAATAAACTGGATAAAGACCCTGCTGCAAACAGTTTAATTAATACGATAAATGATGAAATAGATTGCATCAAAAACAAACACAAAAATAAAAATAAAATTAACGTTGCCTGTATAGAATGGATTGAGCCTCTGATGTTTGCAGGGAACTGGGTGCCAGAGATTGTTGAAATAGCTGGAGCTAATGATTTATTTGGGTTAAAAGGAGAACACTCATCCTGGTCTGAGTATGAATCACTGTTTGATAAAAACCCTGATAAAATTGTGTTCATGCCCTGCGGCTATAACATAAAGAAAACAAAACTAGAAATTAAAAAGTTATATGCAAACAAAGAGTGGAGGAAACTCAAAGCTGTTAAATCGGGGAATACGTATATTGCAGATGGGAGCCAATTTTTTAACCGCCCCGGGCCAAGATTACTTGATAGTGTAAAAATTATGTATGATATCATAAATGATAAAAACTTATATGATCTTCAAGGAAAGGGTTGGGAAAAAATAAACTTTTGAATTTTTTGAAGTCTTACTTTCTGGGAAATTATTTTTTAATTAGAAACGTACCTTATAATGCGAATCCTTAATAGTTTGCCTGGATACGATTATGCCTATGATGTTGCTTGATTTTCCGTTTATGAAAAAATAAGAATTCTTAAATAATGAAATTTACCATAATTGCAATAATTATTATTGCTACGCTTACCTTAAAGGCAAGACTGAGCAATCGCAACCCTTATTATGACATCAATAAGAAGCACCATACAAAAACCGGATTCATGAACCCATACTTAAAATCAGAGAATCAAGGAAAAAGCTTTTCTGATCTAATTAAGATGATATTAACAAAACGCCCGAAACCTAGATATCAACCTAAAGAAAAGTTAAATGTAAACGAGTTAAATAAGAGAATTAGCCAAAATCAGAATGTGATTACATGGATAGGCCACTCAACTATGTTAATCTCAATTGATGGCAAGGTTATATTAACAGACCCAATTTTCTCTGAAAGGTGTTCACCAGTTCCATTTGCTGGACCTAAACGATATACATCGCCGTCAATTAAAATTGATTCGTTACCAAAAATAGATTTAATAGTAATAAGTCATAACCACTATGACCACTTAGATAAAAACTCAGTTAAAATTCTTGCAAAGGATACTTCTACAGTCTGGTATGTCCCACTTGGGCTAAAAAGCTGGTTTAAGAAACTCGGTGTGTTGAATGTAAATGAACTTGATTGGTTTACAGAACACAAAAGTGAGAAGTTTGAGGTCACTTGTTTGCCTTCTCAACATTGGTCAAAGAGGAGTATGTTTAAAAGTTTTGATACGCTTTGGGCTTCATGGCTAATCAAAATTGGGGGATATAAAGTTTGGTTTGCGGGAGACACAGGCTATAATGAAATACAGTTCAAAAAAATTGGAGAGTTTTACGGTCCATTTGATCTAGCTGCGATTCCCATAGGAGCATATGAGCCCAGATGGTTCATGAAAAACTTTCATGTTAATCCTGAAGAATCTGTTTTAATCCATAGAGATATAAAATCAAAAAAGAGCATTGGGATGCATTTTGGTACATTTATTTTAACTACCGAGCCAATTCTCGAACCTGTACAAAAAATATCAGAGATCATCTCAAACGATTCAAGTTTCAAAGGTGATTTTATAATTCCGGATTTTGGAGTTATTTATTCTTTGGAGGATAATTAATGAAAAGAAAATTTTTTGATTTTATTTAAAATTAAAGAAGTATAAAAGTCGTGATGGTTATTTAGCTTTAATGGTTGTTAGATTCAATTCAAAATAAATAACATTTTAATAAGGATGGATGAATGTTAAACACTACAACTCACAGCATTGATGGAGAAAATATTAAGGAATATTTGGGTGTTGTAACTGGTGAGGCAATATCTGGAGCAAATTTTATAAAAGATATGATGGCATCATTGAGAGATTTTACTGGCGGTAGGTCCGGTGCATATGAACAAGAATTAAGCAAAGCTCGCAACATAGCATTCGATGAGATGAATCAAAAAGCGAGGGACATGGGTGCGAATGGGGTTGTTGGTATTGATATTGATTACGGTACAATCGGGGAAAAGGGTTCAATGCTTATGGTTAGTGTAAATGGTACGGCTGTAAAATATTAATCAAAATTTTCCAAGGCCCGTATCTTATGGGTCTGCTTATATGTATCCTTTGGCCCACTAGCATCTGAATTTCATAGATTTTCGTTAACTAAATAAATATTTTAAAGAGTAATCTTATGAATAATAAAATTATAGGTCTCGCTATATTTAGTCTATGTGCTTTTGGTACAATTGTATTTTCCATATATATCGATGGAGCCTCTGGCGGCTTAACAGATTTTTCAAGTATACTTCATTTGTATTTGTAATTGGGGTAGGTGGAGGATTAACCTACATGCGAAAACATACATTGACGAATGAGGGATTAGGAATAGCCTTAAGACATGACCTTACTCTAGCTCGTTGGCTTGGATTTGTTGTCGGAATTATTTTGATGGCTGCTGGTTTTGAAAGAATAGTAGACATGCCTGCCCCAGGAATTGCTGCTGCCGCTGTAACCATTTTGTATGGATATTTCATCGGAGCAATTGCTGAAGCATTTTCCATTAAATGAAACATATTGGTTAAAGCTTTACGTTTGCAGAAATTTAATTAACATATATATCAATAAATAAAAGGAGAAAATAATGCATTTTAGAATAACCAAAGTATCTCACCACCCGGATAAAAGAGAAGAGGTACTTGAATATCTTGGCTCAGTAGGTGATAAAATAACTTCCATTGATGGATTAAAAATAGTTAGAATGGTGGCAATCAGTGACAGTCAGGTGATTGCAATATCTGAGTATGATAATGAGGAACAGTTGAAGGAAGCAGAATCTAGCTTTGGTTCGATTATGGCAGGCCTTCAGCCTTTCATTACAGCTCCTCCTGAAGTAAATAATGGAGATGTGATATGGCAACATGTTAACCAAGGATAAAGTAAAAAAACAGAAAACCCTGCAACAGTGGGGTTTCCTGTTTTTTAATAAGGGAAGTTTACTGAAAAGATTTTTTTTAAATTGAATTATGACAAGACTAAAAAGAAGTAAATACAAACTATTTATTTTTCTATTCATAATTTTTGCATGCTCTGAGCAAAATTCTGAAGCCAGTTTGAACGAAAACAAATCAATTAGTGATTTTTGTGGAATTGATTCGACATTTACTCTTCCTCTTCCTGCGGTAGACATAGCAAGATACTCAGACTGTAGGTATATATTGGCGGGTATCTATGGAACAGAAATATTGGATGAACTGGGTAATATTTTACCCTCATGGGAAGAAACCAGATCAAGGGTTGTTCCCTCTACTCGAGGTTTTAATCCTACCAGTGATGGCGGTTATTTAACTACTTACATAGATTTTGTTAGTAAAAGCAGTCCACCTAATAACCCCGGAAATGGTTGGACGTGGTCTGTTCCCTCTTTTCAGGCTCCCCATTATGTAAATGATGCGATAGAGACCTCCGATGGTAATTTTATTGCTGTTGGATGGATAAGTGGAGATCCAGGAACAGCAGGGCACAATCAAAAGGGACAAGCTTTTATCGCAAAATTATCTGATGGTGGTATTTTGCAATGGATAAAACGTTTTGGACTTTTGAAAACGCCTAAAGATACCTTCTGGGAGGTTGTAGAAGCTGATGATGGCGGGTTCGTAGCGGTGGGATCAAAACTTGAGGCAAGGGAGTTTTACTTTTATGACCATTTTTGGTTATTAAAAATTGATGCTGATGGTAACCAATTATGGTCTCGCGAAATTGGAACCAATGATCGATATGATATGGCGTTCGATGTTATAAAACTTCCTGATGGAGGATTCGCAGCAACTGGGATGAGCACCATTAATAGCAATGGTGTTGGCGCAATGAGGGTTGTACGCGTGTCAGCAAATGGAAAAGTCATTTGGGATAAAAAAGCAGGAGGCGACGGATATCAAGACATGGGTCACGCTCTTGCCTTGAATCAGAACGAGAATGTTCTTATGGTCGCAGGTATGAAACAACCTAATTCTGGCGATAGTAAAGTAAAACTATGGGGTTATAACCCAGATACTGGTAATAGATTGTTTACAATCAGTAACCTTGGCAGTGAATTTGGTCTCATAGCTAATGGAGTAGTTGCGGCTTATGATAATGGTTTCATTGTCACAGGAAATACACTCATAAAAACGGATTCACTCGGAACGTTCTAGAGTCAAAATACTTTGATTATTTTACCCTCTGGTCAATAGAGGGTTTTATTGTTTGTGGAGCTTTTGAGTATATTTATTTTGTGAAAAGAAGAGATTTTATAAAAAATGGAATTATTGTCACAATGGGCGCTGGAGCAATGCCTCTTTCAGTTCTATCAGCAGCTCGCTGCAGCAATACAGATTCTGATATTTTAGGTCCCTATTGGATAAATAATCAACCTGAGCGTACTGTGCTGGCTAACTACGACGAACCCGGTACACGTATATTTGTTTCAGGAATTATTTATGCCAATGATTGCATAACGCCAGTAAAAAACGCAGTGGTTGATATCTGGCATGCTAATGATGATGGTTGCTACACCGTTTATCAGGAGTGTTCTTCTGGAAACACGGAAAATGATTCGTTCAATTTGAGAGGAGTAATTATCACTAATGATTACGGGTACTATGGTTTTGAATCAATTATGCCAGGTCACTATGAAGATAGACCAAAACATTTTCATTTTAAAGTTATTACACCGTCAGGATCAGAGCTTGTGACGCAATGTTATTTTGAGTCTGATCCTCGAGTCGATGAACAATGGAGAGAGAACCATCCTACTCAAGTGATATCAAATACTCAGACAGAAAATGGTTTAATCGGAACTTTTGACATATTTTTAAATGAGGCGGCATCAGACTTAGAAATCACCGAAGATTTGAATGTCCTATCTAAAGGTTTTTCACTTAAATCTATTTATCCAAATCCATTTAATGATACTGGAAATATAAAGTTTTTTATACAGGACAAAGGATATGTAGATATAAGCATTTACAATATTAATGGGAAATGGATAACGACATTGATTCAAAAACCGTTATCAAGTGGTGATCATAATGTAACCTGGCATGGGACAGATTTTTTAGGGAAACCAGTATCTTCTGGGTCCTACATTGTGGTCATGAAATATTTTAATTCTTTTAAAACAGAAAAAATTATTTTCAATAAGTGACGATAAACTTAGTCTATTACGCCCTGGAATTTTTTAACCAGAACAATAAGAATAAATTTTAATTTAATGAGATTAGATATTTACCAAATAGATGCATTTGCAAACAAAATATTTGAAGGAAATCCTGCCGCTGTAGTTCCTTTAGATAAATGGTTGCCAAAAATAATGATGCAATCTATCGCACAAGAAAACAATTTATCAGAAACTGCATTTTTTTGTAAATCTGGTGAAGTTTTTGACTTAAGATGGTTTACTCCTAACAGTGAGGTAAAGTTATGTGGTCATGCTACTTTGGCTTCAGCATTTGTCATATTCAATTTTCTCAATTATAAATTAAAAAAAATTTTATTTAAATCTCTTTCTGGTATTCTTTATGTAGAAAAAATTGGTGACTTAATTAGAATGGATCTCCCATCTCAAAATCCTATTAAATGTGATATTCCAAAACTTTTAGAAGATGGTTTAGGCGCTAGACCCAACACCTGTTATTTCAATGAGGACTATGTTGCAGTTTTCGAAAATGAAGAGGATGTTATTTCAATGCAACCTAACTTTCATAAACTAAAACTGCTTGATTCTAGAGGTGTAATTATCACAGCTCCAGGAGGAGAGTATGATTTTATATCAAGAGCATTTTTCCCTAAATATATGATTTTAGAGGATCCAGTTACAGGCTCAGCATATACAAAATTGATTCCTTACTGGTACGAAAGAACTGGTAAAACAGAGTTTAATTCAAAACAAGTCTCTGAAAGAGGCGGGGAGCTGTTTTGCAAATATGATAATGAACGGGTATTCATATCAGGTTATGCTAGAATGTACATGAAGGGGGAGATAAAACTCTATTAAGATAGTTCAATTGATACCATAAATGCACTTGCCAACGATTAGTAACAGGGATTCTATCCCTCTATTTGAGTGAGGAGTTTATGATCTTATCGATCGTTCGAATCCCTTCATCTGCGAAGTCATAACTACAAAAAATGAAATAGACCACCCATCAAACAAGAAAAAAACTCTAAGAGTCTTGGGTGTTTCTAGGATATATATTTTGGCGATGGTAATAAAAAAATGTTAGTGTGATGATAAAAACACATACCGTAAAATGTCCGAATGAGAATGCAAAATCCTTCAAATCAAAAGCATCAGCAAGTATTACTCCGCTCATGATAAAAAAATTGATGATGAATAAAAGTGATAAAAATATGTTTTTTATAATTGACAAATTAATTTTTTTCTGTTTTAAAAATATAGAATCCAATCAAACTACCTAGCATTATCCAGGCGGCTTGTTTTTTAGCAAATGTATTAAATAGAACACTTGGGCTTTGAATTATATAT
>CENX01026124.1_pt1 | contig 44386 bp, 56 predicted proteins | sample 361321 | NCBI WGS metagenome assembly CENX01 (sample SAMEA2619678, study PRJEB7988) | marine metagenome | isolation source: saline water (ENVO:00002010), including | reverse complement strand
GCGAGTATGTTTATATCTGAAAAATATGACGGAGGTAAAAATTGATTTGGAAATGTTTCTGAACCTTGGTGTGTGGTCCAGTTATGTGAATGTCCATAATCATAAACGTATGTCTGATATGTGTTACCGTTGGAGTCTAATATTTCAACAGTGATTTCAAAATCATCTATTCCTGGTTGGTTTTGATAGATATTTGCGTTACCATTTTTAACCCGCCATTTATAAGTAAATCCGTTTACCTGTATACCTGCCTGTGCTAATGCAGTATTAATAGCTATAGTTGTGCTAATAATTTCATCTGCACCACCCCAAATGAATCCACTGTCATTAGGTAATCTATTAGGGACAGATTCGTTTCCAACACCTGCTGGATTTCTACTTCCACCCCACCAACCAGTACCATAAGTACCAGTCCAGTTCTGAGCACTGGGATCTAGTAAATCACCTGTCGTGGAAGTTTGGGGAGTTGTATTTACAACCTGTGCTGATGCATTACAGTAAAAGCAAAAGCATAAGAGCACTGCCAATAACGGCGCCAATACCCAAAGTAGCTTGTTTCTTTTGAACATCTTCTTTTGTCTCCAATTCTTCACGAGGTGGTATTTTTCCTGGATTGGATTGCCATTCGTCAGTAGCTTGTTCGCCTATTTTTCCTAAATAAGGACAAGGAGTTCCTGCCATTTCCATAGCATCATAAACTCTCCTATCTTGACATAGTACTGATACTGCCGCAACTTTCATACCCATGTCGTATAAAGTTTTTGATATTTTTAATCTTTCACAGTTTGCATCTCTTACAGTTTCACCTGTTGAAATACCTAGTATCTGTGTTTGTACTGCACCAGCCACTCCAACTGTACATAGATCAGACGATGAACTATTTACTGACGGAGTTATAGCAGATGGAGGAGGAGATATCACTATCGTCCTGCCCTCTGACTTTACATTGGAGTCGCTTTTAGTATTCGTGTTTACATTAGTTTCGGCATACGCATCTCCTAATGATCCAAAGACCACAGCAAACAACGTTGCTAAAACAATTACCCTAGTATTCATATATAGTTTCCCTCACGTTAGGCAAGTATTTATATTGCAATTTGTACCATTAACCAATTACACACCGGTAAAAATCGTAAGAAATTTTACACCTGCAATCGTCAAAATTTTGACGGTTTTTTAAAGTTATTTAGTTATTTCCTGCTAGAAGTGTATAGTCCAAACCAAGCCGCACCTGCACCTACGACTATACTAATTAGTCCAGATTGTTCAAGTGTAGGATTATCTAGGTTCATAAACCATATTACACACTTATATAACAAGATGATGTATGTAGTAATAAATATTCTTGGAAATATTCTCCAAGCATCGACAGCTTTTGCAAGATGAATAATTTTAGCAAAAGGATTAGGACCTAGGTCTTTAACACTTGTATCTACTTCTAGGTCTAGCTTAACTTTTTTACTAATGCTTTCATTACTTGCTGGAACTGCAATCTCAGCATCTGGTGCCGGTGCAGTTTCTAAATCTTCAAGTTTCTTTCTAGGCATTTCTTCCCCCTCTTTTTATGTTTTCGATTTCTTCTTTGTTTCTAGCAATACTATCACTGTTTCTATCTATAGTTGCATCTTGTGCTTTATCAATAAGTTTCTGCATTCTTAAACCTTTTTCTATATCTGAATCTAAATGTAAATCCTTATTAATAATTTTTTCTAGCTTTAATGAACCTATACGATCATTAGCAACATATCGCCAAGTATAACCTCTGGATCCATAACATCCAAATACAGTTTCTCGTAAACCTATTTTTACAATTATAGATTGTTCCCCATCCAGTATTACTTCGTCGCCCTCGTTAAAAGCAGGATTAAATCTAAACTTCAATCCCTGCATAAAGTTTGTAGCAAAATCTTTGAACCAAAAAGCGGCACTGATGCTTATTAGTATAGCAATCCAAGGAACCAGCATAGTGGCAAAGTCTAATCCCAACTTATCAAACGCTTCCATCTATTTCTCCAGTTTCTTTATTCTTGCTTCTAATTCATCGATCTTTTTAGTTACATGTGGATACTTTTTACGCCATGCGTCTTTTGGTTGTTCAAACCAAGTCCACCCCCATCTTTGAACTAAAAAGTCAAGTACTTGATCAAACTTGCCATAACACCAGATTCCAATTCTAGTGTCTTTGATATAGGTAGAGAATGCTAGTCCTAGTAATGAACCTGCTATTGCGGTGTAAATCCACAGACGGTCACCTGCCATTCTTTCTACCATGTTCCAAATTGTTTCCATCAATAGTATTTATATTGATTTCATTTGCTATTTGTCAGCGGTTTCTTCTTGGCCAGGTTTTACTGCTTCTTCGTAATATACAATGATTTCTGTTTGCTGTTCTATGTAACGTCTTAAATCTGCAATGTTAATTGCAAGATTTTCATAGTCCTTCATAGATAGGACAACATATGCTAGTTCTCCATGTTCAGCAGTAAATTCTTTCACAAAGGATTCGTAGTTGTCTTTAGTAACAACGTATACTCTAGTGTCTACTAGATCAATTGGTTTTGGTCGAGCTACTGTCGGTACTGTTGTCTTCTCTATCTGTGTTACTATTTTCACTTCCGGTTCGCGGAACGACGAGCAACCAGTTAGGAAGAGGAGTATCGCCATCACCGCCAGTAGCGGCTTCCAACTCGCGCCATAATTTAGCTGTGGCACCATTCATCCTTCCTTCTAAGTCTTTACTATCTCTAATAGCATCCTGCACTAGATCCAACTCACGTAGTCTATTGCGTAAGTTATCACCGTACTGTTCTGCTTTTTGTAAGTCTTTTGTTAATTGATCTGATAAGTTGTTTAGTCTGATATTATCTTCTTTGAGTAATGCTAAACTTTTTTCAGTAGTTTCTACTGCTGTTTCCAGTTTAGCATTGTTAAGTCTCATAATTTCAAGATTGGATTGTAATTGTTTTACGTAAAATAGTCCACCACCAGCCGCGGCCAGAATAATAAACACCAACGCAATTTTTAATCCACTAAACATAGTTGTATTTACCCTAACAACTTTCCCAAGGTTTTTGGGCCAACAATACCGTCAGCAACTAGTCCATTTGAACTTTGCCAATGCTTTACAATTTTTGCAGTACCTGGACCAAAAATTCCATCAGCAGGATCAATATCAAGTTTCTCTTGTACTTCAGATACTAATGGTCCTCTGGAACCTTGTCTTATTGTTTGATTATACTCTATTTCTGGTTCTTCAAAATCACCACCCAGCACATCTAATGCATGAATGTAATGTTTTTTACGATCGTCTAAACCAATTGTTCCACCGTTGATGCGTTTAGTCATACCAACAATATCTTGTGCATCACAATACTTGTTGATATTATTTGTATCCCAAAACCAACATGCACTATCTAATGCTCCTGCTTTTGTTCTGACATAGTCTACTGCTTCTTCTGGTGTTTTTTCTACAGCTTTTGCGAATTCTGTGTAGTTGTACCTTCCTGTGAGCTGAAGTATTCCACCACCCCTAAAACGCCAACCATCGCCAGAGGCAGTATCGCCGTTATCCATCCTACTTGCATAAATGACATTAGCAATTTTTTCTGGTTGTCTGTGGTATTCATTTGCATCTCTCCCAGCTCTTCTAAAATACTTGGGGAATATAGAATTTAATGCTTTGGCGCTATAGTTTAAATTTTCACTTAAGACTCTAAAGCCGCCGGACTCATGTCCACATTGTGCTACAAATCCTGCAACACGTTCTATAGTGTTAACTTCCCATAATGGTAAGATTTCGCACATAGCATTGTACCAATCTCGCCAGTCATCTCTATGGATAAGCTCTTCAGCCATCCACTCTTCAAAATTAAATTTAAAGTGTTCTTTAGCCATTGTTTAGATCCTTCTTTTATAAAATTATTTATTGAATACGTTCAACAACTAATGTCTTCCCGGCATTCTCCAGCGTTAATTTGCTACCGTATTTTGTAATGTTGTAATCTCCTACGTACTTTGATAAAAATATTATTTCAGCAAAGTCCCAAGGATTAAAACTTTCAGTAATACTATCTAGTATTTCTTGTTTATTACCAAATTTTATAAAATTAAAGTGTAAAGCTTCTGAGTATTTTTTCTTTATTGTAAGTTTATTCTCAAGTAAGTCGATTTGATCTACATAGCTTTTGTTAAAAAAGTGTTTGTAATTTTCTAAAGTTGTTTCTTCTTTTATTCTCTTGTAATCGTCTGCGTTAGATGGAACACTTTCTAAGTTTTCAAGAGTAGCTTCTTTACTTTGAAAGTTTTTATAATATCTAAATTTTAAAGAATCTAATCCGCCAATCTTTTTAACACCGTCTAGTATTTCAAAAATATTATTAGCTACACCTTTATCTCGCTCCATTTCTACAAATACTTTATATGTGCCATCGCTTTGTTCTCCAGGAGTAACATCAGCATCTAATATAAAACTGTAACCACTTTCTAAAAAGTTAACTAGGTCAACTGCAGGTGCTTTATCACGCATACTAAAACTAACTGTAACTATATCCTGATCTTCGCCCATTTTGCTTGAAAATGAATCAATCTCAAATATATCGTATATCATATGTTTTAGATCTTCTTTATGCAATCCGCCCATTATACTGCTCCTTCAGGAGGTGCCGCTGGTGCTGGTTCGCCTCCGCCTGGTACTGGTGGCGGTGGTGCTCCTCCCATTGCTGTTGCATCAGCAGGTTGAGCTCCTGCTCCGGCTCCTGCATTAGTGTTCTCTTGCGGATCTGCAATCATATCTTCCATTTCTTGGTATGAACCAAACATATCTGATATTAATTTTTTAGGCATCATTATTTCTACAATCCAAATTGCTTTTTTATCTAACTTGCCTTTTTTTGTACCTGGTCTAATGTCGTCTGGCTTTCTAATCTTACGTGGCTCTATCATATGTGTTTTTTGATAGGTAATTTTACAATCATAATCAAGTAAACGTTTACCGCCCATTGGATCAGGCATCTTAGCTCTGGGCCAAAAGAACTTGCAAGTTACCCAATGCCTGTCAATTTTAGGACCCTCAGCTAATTCGCCATCTTCCCAGTTGTCGTAGACATACAAGTCTAGTTCATCTAAGACTCTTTCAAAGTCTTTAAGTACACTAAAAGAAGAATTACTTTCGTAAATTCCTTCCACATTTTTTATAATATCGTAAATATCTTGCATAGTTTATTTACTTCCCATATAACCAGCAATAATACCTATTAATCCTGTTAGGGCCATCTTCATGAGTGTTATTACTTCTTCATCTATTGGTCTATTTTCTGCTAAGGCTACATAGTAGTCACCAATAATAATAACGCCTAAGAGTGCTAAAACTCCGCCTGTTAATATAATGATTACTAAATCTTTTAAATTTTTAATCATATAGATGTCTCCATTGTATACTTTTATTTATCGTAATATGTATGTTGATAACCTTTGTCTGACAAGTATAAATACTTTTGTAGGGCAACTAGCCCGACGTGGCGCAAGTCCTACGTACAAATCCATTGTAAGGAGGACACTTAATGGGTGCAAAACGAGCGTCTCGAAAAGTGAGACAAAATTCAGTAAACAATGTCGTCGACTTTGACATATATAAAAAGAAAGATCAAGTAAACATCCTTCCAAGAAATAAAAATCAAGAAACATACATGCTAAAACTGCTTGACCGGGGAAAAGATATAGTCTTCGGAATTGGTCCTGCAGGAACCGGCAAAACACTTATTGCTGTTCAGGTGGCTGTAAAATTGTTTAAAGAGGGTGTAGTTGATAAGATAATTGTCACAAGGCCAGCAGTTTCTGTTGATGAAGATCTGGGGTTTTTACCAGGAACATTAGAACAGAAGATGGCACCTTGGACTAGGCCAATATTCGATGTATTAAGAGAATATTTTAATGCAAGAGAAATATCAGGCATGATAGATGAAGGCATAATTGAAATATCCCCACTAGCATATATGAGAGGCAGAACATTTAAAAGAGCTTTTATTTTAGCAGATGAGATGCAAAATGCAACTCAAAGCCAAATGAAAATGCTTTTAACAAGGATAGGCATAGGATCTAAAATGGCAGTTACAGGTGATTTAGCTCAGGCTGATCGTGTAAATGACAATGGTCTTTTAAAATTTGTTGGATTTCTCGACGATAAACAACTTTCTCGGTTGGACATAGTCCGTTTTGCAAAAGGAGATATAGAAAGACATGAAGCTGTTAGGGAGGTATTAGAAGTTTACGGAGACGTGTAAATAACTTCCTGTTTCAACCCCGGCTAACTATTAGTCGGGTGTTGAGGCTTCCACGTATTCTGTTACTGCTGGAAATATTTTTGCAATAACTTCAGCACATGCATGAGCAATTTCCATATGTTCTTTTTGTGTGCCGTGACCACCACGCAGTTCAATATAATGAATCCAACTTCGTAATGTTCCGTTCATGTAAAGTCTAGTTTTAGTTAGTCCTTCAGGTAGGACTACACGGGCTTGTTCTTTAGCAATACCGTTATCTATGGCCCATTGATAGGCTTCTTGTGCTTCTCGTATAACTTTATTTTGATGACTGGCCCAAATCATTCCTAGTCTAATATCTTCCTTATTTTCTGGATCTAAATCAACACTATTTTGTCTATTTTTTTTATCTTGTAACCTAGCTTCGCGATGTACAAACATATCGCCCATTTCTTCTGGGTTTGCATAACGTTGACTGAATTCTTGAAAACTAAAACTTCTATGACGTACAATTTGATGTGCAATATCTCTTGTTGTATTAATTTCCAAACAAGCACTTACCATCTCAAACGGTGACCAATGTTTGTGTTTTACTAGATATTTTAATAGTTTTTCGTTTGTTTCCTTGTTATTTTGATTGCTAGGGTTACTTACTCTAGCACAATAGGCAACTAAATCTTGACAATCTTTTATAGATTTGTCAGTTTCATAATAAGCACTATTTTCGTATTCCGATGGTTTACTATATGATATTAAGCGAACGGCCATTCTTTTTTCCTTCCTTTTAAGTTTCTAATTCTATCTTCAATAAAATGTATTGCAGTATGTATATGTCCCGTGTCTTGGGGTTGGATTAGTGTTCTGTAATACTCTACTTCTTCTTCTAGTACTTCTAATCTAACTAGGTCATTTATTAATGTTCTGTTTTTGCTAGTCGCCTTCGCCTGGATTTTCACTAAAGTGTTCCTCTAATTTGTTTGGCACTCCTTGCCATTTTTCTGCATCTTCTGGGGCATCTTTCTTTTCAGTTATATTTGGCCATTGTTCCGACCATTTTTTATTAAAGTCCACCCAGAAATCTTTGTCACCTGTAGAATCAGGAAGTATTGCATCTACAGGACATTCTGGTTCGCATACACCACAATCAATACACTCGTCTGGATGTATAACTAACATGTTTTCTCCCTCGTAGAAACAGTCCACGGGGCATACCTCAACGCAATCCATATGTTTGCATTTTATACAGTTGTCATTTACTATGTACGTCACTCGTTAATCTCGAAAGTCTGATTAATGTTGCGGCCAAATTAATTTCTGGATCCACAACTAAAGTATGATCTACTAATCCTTGTTTTATAATTAAAACTGCTTGATCCTGTTGTTCATCATCACCAAATAGTTCTATATTATCATACAGCCATCTGTATATATCTTCCATCTCTTCTGGACGAACTGTACCACACAAAAGTTTTCTTGCTTTTTGTATTTTTCCTTCTTTGAACAGTTCTACCATATCAAGTTTCCAGTCAGCTTCTCCAGTATCACCTTCATTTGGTCTAAGCAAACTATTGTCTTGTATATTCATTTGTACAGTATTGATACACTTTCTTAAGTCTGGATAAGTTGCTTTAACATATGTATCAAGTATATCTAAGTCTGGTGTAATGCCTTCAGTAATAAGTATCTCTGCCACTCTAGCTGTGAACTCAGTTTGATCAATTTTTGCAATGTGAAAACCTTGACACCTGCTATGTATAGCTGGAATAATACGGTTTGGATAATTACAAGTTAGAACAAATCTAGAAGTTGTATGATACTCCTCCATAACACCTCTAAGTGCCGCTTGTGCATTAGGTGATAGATAATCTGCTTCATCTAGCAACACAACCTTAAAGTCTCCGAATGGAATCATTTGTACAAAGTTAACAATCCTATCTCTAACATCATCTACTGAGTTAGTTCTACTGGCATTTATTTCTAGTATATCGTATTCGTTAACTTCTAACTCATTAAACAAAAGTTTTGCTAATGTAGTTTTACCTATACCTGCATTCCCACTAAAAAGTAGATGAGGAATAGTTTTATCTTTGATCCAAGTTTTAACTTGTTTTCTTTGTGCTTCATCTCTAAAGACATATCCATTTACTGTCTTAGGACGATACTTTTCAACCCATAAATCTTTCATTGTTGCTCCTGCATTTTTATAGTATTATAGCAGTAAAATGTCTGCTTGTCAATGGAATTTTTGGTAAAAATCAACACTATTTTGGAAACTATCTGTATATTTTCTTTTTTCTTGATGTACTTTGTTTATCTTTATATCTAAATTTTTAAGCTCTTCTGGCAAACTACTACCCCAAAAATTAGCATTTGAGTCTTTAAACATATTATAAGGAGTCATTTTATGTCCAGCTATCATATATAAAACTGCACCAAACTCCTCCCAACTCAGTCTATTTTCTATTTCCCAATATGGACAACCCATAAGTTCATAAACTTGTCTTAATAAAGGACTGTCTGTAAAATTTTGTTGTTGTATGTCTTTCCAATATTGATTGTCATCTCTAGAAGTCATTGCATAGTGTAATGATATAAAATCTGCAAAGTATAAAAATTGTTCTCTACAGTTATGATTAAATGCTTGTGCATCAAAATTATTTAAGGTTTCTTTATTATGTGCTATGTTTACAAACTGTAATAAAAATTCATGAACACTCATAAGTCCGTTCGACTCTAATGGTTCTATAAATGCGCCACTTAATCCAATGCTGATACAATTCTTTACCCACATTCTTTCACTCATACCATTACGCATTCTAATGTGTTTAAATTCCATTTCATTTGCAATTGGTCCTAAGTAACTTTTATACTCTTTTAATGCATCTTCGGAGGTAATGTAATCATCACAATAATTATATCCTGTCCCAATCCTCTCCCATGTTGGTATTTCCCATACCCATCCATAGTCAAGAGCTACACTATTTGTATATAATTTTAATTGTTCTTTTTTGTTTTCGTAAGGCCTAGCACCTGCCCATGCACAATTTGTATATGTTTTGTTGTTAAAACCTCTCCAAGGTTCATTTAGTACACCTTCTATTAATACTCTTTTAAACCCTGTACAATCAAAGAACAGATCTGCCTTTAGACGTCCTTGGTCTGTCCTTATGTATTCTATGTATCCGCTTTCATCTTGATCTGCACCTGTGACATCTGCGACAATATGCTTTACACCTTTTGGTTTACAATATTCGTCACGTAAGTATCCATAAAATTTATGTGTATCAAAATGCCAGGCGGCATCTTTTTCTATACACCATCCATTAGGTAAGACTATATCTGGTACCTTGTTTTCTTCTATACAGTAATTTATAGGTGAACAGTCGTTTACAAAGTCTTCAAAAGGAACCTGCTTGTGAAATTGATATCCAAACCAGTTTGATATATTATAATATCTTTCGTCTAGTCTTCCAAAAGGATAATGAAACCCTACCTTATCATTTTTATGAAAGTTTTCAAATCTAATACTTAATTTATTAGTTGCATTACATTTTGTAAGAAAATCTATATCTGGAATTTCTAGAAAATTTTGCCATCTCCGCATTAATTGTGTAGTGCTTTCGCCTACACCTACTACAGGTTGGTTTGCAGATTCTACCACTGTTATCTTTTTATTAGGAAATGCTTTTACTAATGTAGCCGCGGTCATCCAACCTGCACTACCACCTCCTACTACAATTATGCTATTAAACTTCATATACATTTCCTGAAACAGTTATTCTATATTCGTCACTTGTATAAAACGGAAAAACTTGGTGTACCATTTTACTTGGAAAAAACAAAATTCTACCTTCGTCTTTTTTGTCAACTGCAATGTCGCAGTTTGATATTTCGCCAAATATATTTGTATAGCTAAAACTAAAGTATCCAGGCCTAGGAGTGTTACTATGTTTTACACTATTGTTTTCTAATTCTTTATCTAATATAAAAGGCACTTGTACAAATATAACAAAGCTATAGCTACCATCATGATGATGTGGAGGATTAAATTCATGCTTCTTTTGATAATTAACCCATGTATCTCCAAGTTGCCAATTAGCTCCACTACTAGAAGACTCCCATTGATTTTCATATTCTTTGCTTAAAACTTTAAGAAATGGTTCTAGTTTACTTTTACAATCATATAGTTTGTATTCGTGTTCTATATTGCCAGCCAAATCATTATTAGCTACTTCTTTAGGGAATACTTTAGTTTCTTCTTTTATAGACTGCAATATGTCTTGAGGAACTATAGAATTAATAAATCCGTAATTAGGAAATGTACCAAACATAATATCAGACACCAATATCACCTAGTGTTCTAACGTCACTAATATTACGCCCGCCATGATCTATGTCTGAATCACTATTGAAACTTACTATTGTTTTTGTTTTATTGTTTTCGTTTTTTGGTGCTTGATGTATTACAAAGCTAGGAAATGTAATTACATCCCCTTCTTGGATATCTAGTTTTATGATTGTTTTATTATCCCAAGGACTTACTAGTTGTGTTTTAGGAGCAAGATCTGGTAAGTCTAAATAATATACACTAGTCCATTGACAGTCAGTATGTACATGCCAACCATGAGTTGATCCTGTTTCATATTGTTGATACCAAATGTTATGTATCTTAAATGTATCATAACCTAAGTTTTTGTAGGTATCTGTAACAACGTTCATCAAGTAAGGTTTTAAAAATGTTAACCATTTTCTAGCAGGATCATCGTTATCTAATGTAACACCATCTACTGAATAATCGCATCTTGTTATGTCTAAATTGCCCCCAGCATATCTAGTACGTTCACCGGGGCTTTGGTCAATTAAAGAAAGGCATTTTTCCTTTATATTTAAATGTTCTGATATCTTGTTTATGGCTATAGGAACTTCTAGCTTTTGCTTTAACATCAGTTACCCTTTCTATTCTCTATCTCCTAAAAGAGCGAGTAGCATTTGAAACAAATTAATAAAGTTTAGATAAAGACTTAAAGCAAACTGAATACCGTATTTAGGTTCTCTAGTTTGTAGGAAAATGTTTCTAGCATTTTGTGTGTCCCAAGCAGTCAGTCCTGTAAATATAAACACACCAATAATACTGATAGCAAACATCATTGCTGAACTAGCAAGGAAAATATTTACTACACTTGCAATTATAATACCTATCAGGCCCATTATGAGGAAGTGTCCGAATCCTGACAAATCGCGTTTAGTAGTATAACCGTAAAGACTTGCACCTGCGAAGGTTGCTGAAGTAATAAAAAATACTTGGGTAATACTATAAGCGGTATATACTGCAAAAATAGTACTTAAACTAATACCCATTAATGCAACAAATGCATAATAGAATAATCCAAGTTTTTTAATATCCCAATTATGGCTAGTAAAGCTATACCACAAGATCATACCGAGTGGTGCAAATACAAAAAGCCACATTAAATTTCCAAGTGAATACAATAGTCCGCTTGAATATGTAAGCCATGCGACTGCTCCGCTAATTGCTAAACCACTAGCAGTATGGTTATACATATTTAACATGAACTGTCTTAAACCTTCATCAAATGCTATGTTTTCTTTTGCACTTGTTGTATAACTTTGTACTTTCATTATTTCTCTCCTCTTAGTAACTCAATTATTTCTTTCCAATTATTTACTCTAATTACATCAGGATTATCATACCATTTATTGTAATCATGATTAATTAATATAACTTTGTGTCCTGCATCAAGTCCTGCGTCACAGTTAAGAGGTTTATCTTCTATCCACCAGTGACCTGGTTCATATTCTTTAAGAATATCATCCTTGTCTTGACCTTGTCCAATGCATCTAGTTTTAGTTACCGCAGTTCCAAAATGGTTATAAAGATTAAGTTTTCTAAGTTCACCTGCATAATAATCACTACTTAGACTAGTAATACATTCTAAATTATAATTCATTTTAGCAAGTTCAGGAACATATTCTGTTGCATCTCTTAAAGGACGTAACCATCCTATCCAAGCAGAGTCATTAAACCTTGTTACTAAAGCATCTGACTCTTCTTTGGTAATTCCGTATCTCGTGTACTGATTATAAACTTCTGGTTGTACAATAGAGTAGTTAAGTTTTGACATCCAAGAAGTAAATGCATCTTCCCAGTTAAGTAAAACTCCATCTGCGTCTGTTAATATTTTTTGAATTAGAGGTCTCCGTCTTTCCTGTTCTCACTATAGTGTGCATCAAATTCTCCGCCAGGGTAACGGGCTTTTAACTTATTAATATTTTCCTGGATAACGTCATTAGGATCTAAACCCAACGATCGGCATGAATTAATCCAATACCACATAACATCGCCAAGTTCTCTTTTAATGTGAAACTTTGTGTCGTCATCCAAAGGTTTACCTTGGAATATACATTTTTTAACGATCTCTGCAAATTCTCCTCCTTCTGAAGCTAAGCCTATGGCTCCTGTTAATAACAGTGACATCTTAACACCAGATTCTTCCTCCAACCTATTCAATGTTTCTACTAGGTCTGTTGTACGGCCTGAAGAACCAGATGTTACTTCTTCTACAAAATCTTTGTATTTGTTTAAGTCTATCATGATTCGCTCATACTCACATCACTTGGACGTTCTTGCGAATATGCTAGGACGCAATCTGCGTCTACCATTCGTAGTACTATTTCTTCATCTCCATTATCTATTTTACAACTCCTAGTCCAACGACCGTGTTCGATTAGAATCCATTCTCCGACAGAATAATCATCTTCATTCCGCGGGCCTTTTGCATACACCTTACCCCATCTAGGATAGATGCCTCTAGTTGTTGTGTCGTCGTCTAAAACAATTAATCCTGCCTTAGTTTTCTGCTCTCCGAAATGCATATCACTAACCAGAACTCTATCTCTAATAGGGCGTAGATCCCCTTTGATTGTATGTAAGTTTATAGCCATTATTCACCTTTTTTTACAAAGTTACCATCTTCGTCTTCAACCCAATCTTCGTTGTCTTCTGCAACAACTAATGGATCTTCAACTGCTTCTTCTGCTCCTGATGCAAGTTCTGCTCTTGACATCATTCCTTCATCAGGAACTCCTGGATTAGAATCATAGTAGTCTTTAAGAACTTGTTCTCTAGTTCTTACAATTTCACCACCAGGCCCTAATTCATCGCCACGTGCATTTACTTTTGCATTTCCAACAGCAGGAGTAAGCTCATTTTTTTGACGTAGTAAATCCATATCAACAACTTTACCTTGCATTGATTTGTATTGTTTGCGTCCTACTTGTTTCATCGGCATGATATTACCTCCTTTGTTATATATGTACTTATCTCAGGAACTCGTGCCAATCGAGTCCATATTGGATTGGGTTTATTTTATGTATACCTATTAGATATAACACATAACTAGCAACACTAGATCCTCTACCCACGCCCCAAACTATATTATTTTTTCTCATAAAATCAACAAGGTATACCATGTATCTTAAAACATCTAACATACCACGTTCAGTAAATGCATTAATCTCGTCATCAATCCTTAGACGCTCTGTTGACAATTCTGTTGTGCCATAACTTGTTGTTTGTAGTTGTTCCATTAATTTTGCTTTACACCATTTATGTATGTCAAGATTTTTATATTCTTCTGGCATAAACCATTCGCTTTGACATACACCGTCAAATGTTTTTTCGTCTACATCTAATGGAACATATTTTGTAAGAGTTGGAAGACCTTGCTCTTCCATTGCAGTATTGAATCTGTCTATATCGTCACTTGGGTCACATAATACCATGTGACATTTGTCAACATGGCCTGTATAGATCATATCCATTAAATCACGATTAGAAAATCGTGGTATACCTAATTCATCTGTTTTCATCAGCATATCTTTATATTAACTGATTTTTATCAAGTTGTCAAGTGTTTTATTGTCTTCTTGTGGATCTTTTTCTGCGGATCTTCTGCGTTCTGCTTCTAGCCTAAGCTCGTCTATTATCATAACCATCTGACTCCTAACTTGTTCGTTATTTGTCATCCAATATTTTCTATTAAGTGCGTCTAACTTGTTACCTAGTTCAACATCAGATAAAGTTTTGTAGTCTTCTGCTAAGGGGTGGTTCATGTACCAAACGTACCAACAAATTGTGCATATACAATAGTGCCGCCGTCTGATGTCCAAAAGTCAACAATTTTAGGTTGTGTAGATGAAGCAATAGCAAATGATCCTGGAAAAGCACTATCTTTTCTAAGTGTTCCTCCACTTGTTGCCCAAGTAACTACCCTTGAAGGACCGTCGCTTGTAACAACCATTCTCAATTTACCTAGCTTTCCAGAAGCTGGCCACTGAGCAAGTGTAAGTGTAAGATCTGCACCAACTTGAATAGTTTGGTAACTACCATTTGACCAGTTTACATTTTGTGGAGCAGAAACATTTCCTATGCCATATGCAACATCAGTTGTGGCTAAAAAGTTAGCTTCTTGTATTGTCTCACCATTAAAGTCGTTAGTTGCATTAAGTTTAGCAGTATTTGTATCTAAAGATGAAAGGTCAGCCCTTGCTTTTGTTAGTGTAGTTTTAATATTATTAAAATTATCTCTAAAGCCCTGACTGTCGTTATCCTGACCTGCAACAGGGTATGTTGCGTCGATAGCATTTATCTCAGTTAAACTTGTTGTTATAGCCATATTTCTTTCTCCATAGTATTTATATCATTTAAACATTGTATTCATAGTTATGAAATAGCAAGTATTGTTCGTTAGAATTGCCAGTTGTACTGTCTATCACATATCTATCTATGTCGAAGTCAAACTGGTTAAATTTAACATTGGCAGTATTTAAAGCATTTATTATAGTTGTACTATTGCCAGGTTTAACGTAACATAAAGGAACTGCCTTAACATATCCTAAATTTTCTATTGAACCAGGTTGTGAAGTACGCATCCATAATGGTAAAAAGTTTAATTCAGTCTCTCCTACAGCCCTAATATTATCTCTCATGTTAGTAATATTGCTTATATACTTTTTGCCTTCGTTGCCACCATCAACACTTATAGCAAGACTGTCTGCTTTTACAGTATTTTCAGGAACTGGTCTAAATCTAAACGGATCTTCACTTCCTTGTACGTCTGGCCTAAAAGTAATGTCGCCTGACCTTAGTGTAGCACTAATAGGATTTGAAGTTACTTGTACGTCTGCAGTTCTTGTCCCTATTGTAAAAGCTGGTAACAGTTGAAAGATAACATCTCCGCCTCTGGTACCCATTCTTAGACCAGTAGGTTCTAAGTTTTCTACACTATCAGCATCCAAGTTATACATTGTTTGATCCACTGTTCTTTCAGTAGGATTAAATGTTGTAAAGTGTTTTCTTGTCTTTTTAATTGCATCTTCTGGGTCTATTACTTCAACATAAATTACTTCGTATACTTCTGTAGTTGTTCCTGGTGTTTTTGCTACTGCACTTTTTATATCGCCTAGTCTATATGTTTTTCTCTTATGATTTTTTGCTGTAGCGGCTACATAATTATTAACGGACTTAGTTTCTATTCCAGCATACACAAGCATCTGCATAGTTTTTTGTATTCCAAATTTAGGATCGTTTGGTCTATATATTAATGAACTGTCAAACAAGTTATTATCACTAACAATAAGTTCATAATTACTTCTTTGTGTTGTTTTTAGCATTGGCCTTATGTATAAATTACTATAAAGTTTATCATCAGGATCAGTAACCTGTATTGTAAATTCTCTTGTTATAGCACTATAGCCAAAATGATCTTGTACTTTAACTGTAAATTTAAATTTCCTATCAATAGAAGTTGTATTACCGTCTAGTTGTAATCCTGCGTTATCAAACACAGTCAATCCTAAATTTCCTACAGATCCAAAACTATTAATCTTTCCTATAATTTCTCCGTCGTAGCTTAATGCAAGTCCAGGAGGTAAGCTACCACTAGTTAGTGTATATAATAAGTTTGCTCTAGGAACAGTAGAAGTAGCTACTACACTCAATGTGCTAATATAGTTACTATTAATTGTTCCTAAGTCTGCTTTTGTAGTCCATGCAAGAACACTATCAATCTCTCCAAGCATACTGACAGTAAACGTTTTATCTTTAAAACTAGTTTCAGCTGTTGTCGCCGCCTGCCTAAATGCCCGTATTGTAAATTTGTATTGTTTTGTAACTGCTGGTTGGTATGGTACTTTACCTGCTATTTCTCCATTAATTGTATCCAATGCCATTCCTGGCGGTAATGCACTAGTACTTCCATCATCATTTGTGGTTTGTAAGGAATATGATATGACGCCACTTAAACTGTTAGGATCTATCACATCTAAAAATAATGTGACATAGTTATTAGCTCTTCTAAACCCAAAGTTCGCCGGAGTTAACCAAATAGGAACCCTAATATGGGAGTTGTCAGCAGTAAACACGCCATTTGCAACCTGCATGATAGTATTGTCTGCTCTAAGGAAGTCATCTCCTACAACATAAATTCTAAATTTTCTTTTAACAATGGTATCACCGTCACTAACAGAAACAATAAATTCGTAAAATCTGTTAAGTTTTTTAGGACTATTTGAAGGTGTAGATGTGTCATAAATTACTGTATCGTAAAAGAAGCTATCAAAACCGTTATCTGGTCTTATGCCAAAATCAAACGGATAATTTCCATAGTTATTAGTATCATACTTTCCAGATCCTGAGGCATCTTCTAATGCTAGTATTGGTTCTACAACACCTACAAGTTTACCGTCAGTTGTTAGCTGTATTCCTGGAGGTAATTCTCCATCACCTTCTTGTATGTAATACTCTAAAGTATCTCCTGCAGATAAATCAGTATCTGTTGCAACTAATTGAAAGTCTAAAGGAGCACTATCAATAATATAAAATGTGTTATTTGGGCCTACCGGTAATAAGTCTTCTGCGGTTACCCAGGTAGGTGCATCTGCGCCTGTGACTATTATACTATAAGTTCTATCATCAATAACTCCGTTTTGATTTGCTCTAACAACAAATTTGTAAACTGTATCTCTTGTTACTTCTAAAGGAGTGCCTACAAGATTTTCGCCACTTAATCTCATGCCTTTGGGTATTGTACCACTTACAAGGCTTATAGTCATATTATTACTAGCTAAAGGAAGGTATTCACTCTTTATAGGAAGAGTATATGTAGTTGTGACTCTTTCAGATAATGTTGTTAATGTTGTGCCAGATAATGATGTCCAAAAAATAGCCATAATAACTCCTTATACTATATTTATAGGAATTAGAGACTGCCGCCTTCTATTGAAACTGCTTGTGGAGACGCAAAAGTACCCATATCATAGTCTGTCGTAAGTATAATAAAATCCATGACATTTGTTGCTGTCAAATCAAGACCACCCATATCAAAGTCTATCAAAGACGAACTAACACTTCTAATATCGATGCCATAAACTAAACCTTCTAAAGCACCGTTAAAATTAGATGCTGTAATAGTTCCACCATTAGTAACATTGTTTCCGTTAGCATCTAAATTTCCGCTTAGAGTAGGTGATGTATCAAGAGCTACTAATCCCGATCCAGTAACATTAATTTTAAGATTGCCACTTTCTACTTTAGTTTGTACATTTGTGCCACCCTGTATATTAGCTGACTGTCCACCTCCGGGCAAAATAATACTTCCGTCATCACTTATTAGTATTAACTGTGTAATACCTGAGTCTGCTGTAATACTTACAGTATTACCGCCAGGCGTAATGGTTACACCAGCACCTGCCTGTAGTGATTTGAATTGCAATGTATTATCAGATTTTTGTGCAAATAGTCCAGTGCCTGTTCCAAGATTAGATGCCTGGACATTTACGCTTGTTACTGATGTATTCAATTCTGTAAAGTTATCGTTTACCTTAATGAACGCTTCACGTAGATCATCACCTGTTCCGTCGTTTGCTATATTTCCTATGTTAATAGCTTGAATAGCCATCTGCTTGACTCCTTATATTGTATTTACCAGCTAAAATTTATTTCTTAATTCTAATATTAGCATTGTTAATTTGTATGCCCCGGCCTAAAACTCTTCTTTTCCCTTTGCGTGTTCGTCTATCTATATTTCCTTGATAAAGAACTTTTGGATCTCCACCTTCTAAACTATTATAATCAGTCCAGTTTGAATCATTAGTAGTGGTTGATTCTGTACCAGTGTAAAAGTTTGATGCATCTTGGTTGTCTAAACTTTTAATCCATTGTTTAATCTGTCTATAAGTCCAATCTCTATTGTGTTCTAATACTGTCGATATAAATCCTGCGGCTACAGGACATGCCGCACTAGTGCCACTAAAACCTGTATCTTCTCCAACACCTGCTCCTGATCCACTGTTGTAAGTAAAGCCAGGATATGTAGATGGATAGTCACCCTCGGGTGTATATTTTACATTTGCGGCAAGTGTGCCATCAGCAGGTAGATAACAATCTATACCTTCTCCGCGATCGCTATAACCAACTTTTGCTTCTTTAGATGAATTATAATCGTCATCTAACGCACCTATATTAATTGTTCTGTAATCTATTGTGCCGTCACCTTTAGTATGTTTTCCACCTTGTTGTGGAAAGCCTCTACGATTGGTTGTTCCGGTAACCTCTACACTAAATTCTTGGAACGAGCTTTGTTCTAAAGTGTCTGTATTATTTGTTGCAATATAATTATTAAAGTCTACATGTCCGTCGTTTACTTGTTTTTGATTACTGTTGCCCGCCGCACATACAAATATTACACCTGAATCTATTAATTCATCTAATGCTGTTGTCATAGAATTGGTTTTCATTTCTGATTTCCAACGTCCACTGTCCCCTTGTGAGCCCATGTGACTCAACCAAGAAATTCCTGTTTCTGCTGTATAAGAAGTTGCAGAACCACCCCTGAAGTGATAATACCATGGAGGAGATGTTGGAGATTTATTAGCTCTGTATCCCCAACTGTTTGAACTAAGTGTAGGGTTTTTGTTTCCATACTCTGGATTAATTGGCTTCATTACATGGAAAAGTTTTTGCACGTCAAAGCCTGATTCAATACCTGAACCATCTGCACCATATAAATTCAACACCCACTTGTTTGCATTGTATGCCCATCCTTGTGTTCTACCAAAAGTTAATGCACAACAAGGAGTAGAGTGTCTGCATACTGTGCCTCCGGGAACACTTGTATTATCACCATTACAGTTGCTTCTTGTATAATTTACTGTCAAAGAACCTACTGTGCCATATGATTGGAATTTTGTACTTCTATTACTTGCATTTGTCCACCATCCTCTTGCAAAACTTTCTACAGGAACAGTTGTACCGTCAAATCTAGTAGTTAGCCTAGATGCTGAATCCGCATTAAAGTAATCTGGGTCTAAATAGTAAGGAGCATCTAATACTATATCTAATAGATCGCATGTACCATTACCAGGTAATAAATTACCACCTACGTAATCAGCAGGTGCAGGAGCGCCTGTGCAGTTGTTTTGGAACTCTGGATGTCCTATCCAACCTCCACCATCATCTGCAACAATTACATCTACATCTTTTCCTGTACCAAGTTGTTGTATTTCTACATCAGCAACAAAATTATCTGCATAACCATTAGCCACCCAAGGGTCAAGTTTTTGCATACATCTCCATATTTGGTAACCAGTCCTATTAACATGTGAAACATTTAAGGTGTTTGATGCTTCAAATTCTCTATAAACTTTGACAGATCCTGAATATCTATTAAGGAGTTCTGGGCGTGTAGCATATATCTCATCAGGTGGGGGAGCATATGTTTCTGGATACTTCATATAATCAATGTTGATAAATTTTACTCTAGGGTCTGCTTTTAGAGCTGTTGCTTCTTCATCTGTAAGTAAGTAAGATCCTCTTGTAGGACTATGTAACTTTTCATCTTCCACTGTAACTTGTCTACTAGGTACAGAGTCAAAGGTGTTGCCATCTGCTATTAATTCTGCATGTAATTCAATCCATTGCTCTGAATTGTGTGTTCCTAGCTGGTAGTACTTTTCACTCATAACTTCCCCTTAAATCAAATTGGCCCATGAACCGTTTTCATATCCTTGAAACTTGTTATCAGTTGTATTGTAAATTATGTCTCCATTAGAGGGTGTAAGAGCATTTCGTTGTGTCGTTGTAACATTCAGCATTTGGAATGGACCAGTTGTTGCTTTTATTCTTGTGCCAGCGTTTAATTCTATTTCGTTGTCTGAAAAAATTTCAGGAGTTCCTGATCCTGTAGTGTTTAGCGATCCAGCAACATTTAAATTATTGTTGACTACAAGATCATTTTCAACAGTCAAATCACTACTCATTGTTATAGCTGGAGTTACTACTATGCCACTACTATCACTAGAATCTATTGTTGTTCCTGTGAATGTAATAGATCCAAGTGATGGGACAGATGGAATTTCAGAAAAATTTGCAAGTTTATTCCAACTACCACCGTGAGCAAAATACATTGCCCCGTCTGCATGGCTGTGTCCTATTGCGCCATGGTATGTAGTAGCACTTGGAAATGCGGCTTGATTAGCATAATAAAAAGGAATAACAGCTGATGTTGTAGAAGTTGCACCTCTTGCTAATACAGTTGATAATGTGTCTGATTCACTTGTAAGATAACTGCTTAAATCTGGTGGTGTAAAAGTAAACACACCTGTTGAATTATCGTATGCTATCGATCCTGAACCACTTGCACTTGCTGGTGATCCTACACTTAGGCTATCCAATGCAATACCAGTTCCACTGGTAATTGTAATAGTTTTGGTTGCACCATTGCCAGTAGCAGTAACACCTGCTCCTACAAAATTTAAAATTGTGCCGGACGATGTTAAATTTGAACCTTCGTCTTGTATGGTTATTCCAGAGCCGCCGCCTCCACCGCCACCTGTTTGATCGCCTGGTTCATATCTACCTAAACTTGCATTATAAATTAACACTTGATTGTTTGTTGGTGCAGTAGATCCTACATTATCTAAACTTTCTATTGTTGTTTTTAAAGTAGGCTTATTGGTAAGGTCAACGTAGCTTCCACTAAACAATGATGGCTTATTAGATAAGCTATTGTAATCACCTGTAAATGCTGTGCTATGAAATGATTGTCCTCCTATAGTTGCACTAGAACTATCTATAACTAGACTATTTGCACTTAACGCTCCAGACGCTGTAATATTCACTGCATTAACAACATTATTTCCAGTAAGGTTTAAATCATCTCCTGAAGGTAATTCCTTTATTTTATTGTTATCTGCTGTATCTATTATTAGAGGATATCTTGTCGCCATTTTGTTTTCCTATTTACTATATTTAGTGTAGATCTGCCCAACCTGCTGTACTGTCATTGTTTGCGTCTGCGGCATAACCTTGAAATTTTCCTGTAGTTTTATTATATACTAGTAATCCTTCGGCTACTGTAAGTGCGTCTATTTGTGCTTGTGTCAACATAGGTGGTTTAAAACTGCTTGGTTCAGTTGGTCCTACTATTTTACCTGCAACACCATCTACTAGTAATGTACTATCATCTGCAAACAAACTTCCTGTGACATCTGCATCTACTTTAATACTAGCACCGTTAACAAGTAAGTTTCCTGAACTATCTGCTTGAAGTCTAGCATTACCTAAATATATAAAATCTCTTACATATAAATCAGACCATTTTTTAGTTGATGAACCTAGTGCAAAGCCGCCGTCTGTGGTTGGCACCATGTTAGAACCTATGCTATCTAAATCTAAAGTAGTAGAAGCATACAGTTCATTAAAGTTATCATTAATTTTATCAAATGCTGTTCTTAAAGGATCGCCATCTCCTTTGTTTGCACTAGTACCAATGTTTATAAGTTGCTTAGCCATTACACTCTCCCTACTAGAACTTCAACAACGCCATATCCGTCGTCATCTTTTGTACCAATTGCTTTACCTATAACTGTACCTACCACTGGGTTATTATCTACTATCCCGTGACCTTCTATTGCACTAGTAACAATTATATCACCTTTTTGTACTTTACCTAGTACCTTACAAGGTACTCTACCTTGAAGTGCTACAGCAACAACATGATCACCTTGTAAGTCGCTGTTCATTAAGTGTGCAGGATGTTCTGAAACAACACCTACTACCTTTCTATCGCCTTTGTAAATAGTTGTTGTTACTTCTTGTTCACCACCTAGTACTAATACTGTACCACACTCGTACTCGTTGTCTGCCAAGTAATTCTCTGCCAAGTCAGCATATTGTGCTGAAGTTGCTGTTCCACTAAACGTACTTGCATAAACAGTATTCCATTTTAAACTTCCGCCACCTAAGCTTCTTGTATTATTACCATCAGGTACTAAGTTACCTGTTATTTCAGTAGCAGTAGAATTTGTCTTTAATCTTACTGATCCTCCTGTGACAAATAGTATTGTATCAGCGGCTGAGTCTGCAAATCCTGTTCCTGCACCTATTGATATACCTGTACCACTAGCATCCTTTTCTCCTGGAGCTTCTATGAATGAACTATATATCCAATCAACACCTAAGAAGCTGTTACTTCCAAAACTAGATGCTGTTTGGAAATTACTTTCTGCACCAGTAAATCCTGTTTCTCCGATGTCTAAGTTACCAGGCATACTTACTGTGATGCTAGAAGTTCCTGATGCTTCTAATATTGTAGCTTGTCCTGGAGTCTTAACCTGTAGTGTTGTACTGCTTAATCCTAAAACTTCATAAGTAGCATCTCCGCCTAAAATTAATGCTTCTGCTTGTATAGCGCCAGCTTTTATACCTGTACCTGCTGTTTTTCTTAAAACTACTGTGTCACCTGTTGAGGCATCACTTAGTGATTTTGCACTATAAGTTGAAGCCGCTGTTCTAAGTAAAACATCTGTTCCACTTGAGTAAGCTGGGAATTCACTATCTCTTATTGCTCCACCTTCATCTAATACAGTATCAAATGTTATTGCACTTACAGCACCATCACCTGCTACACTTCTACCCAAAACTCTATCTGTGCCAATGTGTGTTATCTTACCAGGATCAATACCATCTGTTGTACCTGTTGCTGTTTGTAATTCTATAAAACCATTTGTAGCATCAAACTCACTTGCTTTAAATGCCGCTAGTCCTAAATCTGATTGCGAAATTCCACTTGCACTTGCAATAGTTCCTGCCGCAGTCATGTTTAGTTTGCTTTGAGCAATCGCCGCTCCTGCATTTATATCTGCGTTTTCAATACTACCAGTTTCGTAATTTAATGAATACTCATTTACTGTAGCTGTTTTATTAACTACTAGGGCAACATCACTTCCTGTTGCTTTTGATACGTGTGTATATTCGTTGTATCCAACACCATTACTACTAAAGATTACATGCTGTGAAACTCCGTTGGTTAATGTTTGTCCATTTGAAAAAGTACCACTTGTAGCACTATAAATAATCTTTCTTACACTTCCTAATTGAGAATCTGTATAAGAACTTATTGTAACAATAGTTCCAGTATCACTGCCACCTGAAAGAGTATTGTTAATTACATCTCCTGCTACAAATCCGCTACCTACAGTAGGTGGTCCTGTATATAATATCTTGTTACCTGTTGCAACAAGCATTTCGTTTGCGCCTGGAGAAGTTGTATCAAAGTCTCTTTGGTTATCTATTCTATTATAAGATTCTGTATTGTCATCGACATAGTTCTTATTTGTAGCATCTGTGCCACTTGCAGGATTTGATACGTTTTGAACAAGGTTTGACCCCATGTCCAAGTTACCTTCCATATCACTTAGTCCATTAAGCGGTAAAAAGCCTGGTCCTATTCTATTTGAACTTCCTGGAATTTGTGCACCTGATTTAACATTAAATCCTAATGCTCTATTAATATAGTTTCCTATTGCTTTTTCGGTAGGTACTGCTTGACCTGAATCGTCTGCAAACGAATCGTCTGCTGAGAATTCGTTAATTGTAACACCTTTCTTAAATCCAAGTGCATTAGCATTTGAAAGTCCTATTTCACCTGCAAAAGTAATATCACCTGTTGCTTGGTCTACACTAAAGAATTTACCTACACGGAAGAATCCGTTTTGATCTGTACTTACAAAGAAAACCCTACCTTTTCGTCTTTCCCAAACTTGAGATGATGTTGCAGTATTTGCATCAGTATAAAATTCAGCCAATGTGTTAACCGGGTCACCTAAGATAACATTTGGATAGTTTGAATCGTTAAATCCTCCTGTACCTATTTGTGTAAAGTCGTGTCCTGTGGCTCTAAGTAGGGATATAGAAACTGTAATCTCTCCAGTTGCACCTTGTGCCGCACCTGCTGTCAACGTTCTTGTAGAAGCCGGAACAACTTCGTGTACTCCGCCACCACTGTAACCAGCTGTATCAATATTGCTTCCTGCTACCTCACCTATGTCAATAAATGCCCACACATTGTCTGTAATAGCTTGTGTTGGTACACTATTTGCTCCTAATGCACCACTTCCACTTGCAGTAATTGTATTTGTAGTATCAAACGTTCCAACTACATCGTAAAGGTAATGTGTTGTGCCAGTGGCACTTTTTGCAACCTTTGCTGTAGCACCTGATGTAGCCTGTGTTAGTGTTTCGTCTTTGACTATACTTACACTTCCAGTTGTTTTTAATTCTGCTACTGTATTATAATCTAGTACTCTATGTGTTTTAGCTTTCCAAAGGAATCGCATTCCACCTGCATACCCTGCATCTCCTGGTACCCTTGCTGGTTGTACTGAAGAGTCTTTTACAATTCTAGCAGTATCTGAGAATGTATCAGTACCGCTATTAATAGTGATTGTTGTTGGAATACTAGAGGATCCTAATCCACCACTTGTACTACCTTGTAAGATTCCTGTTTTATTGTATGTACCAGTAACTCCAGATAACACAATTAAATCGCTAGTTGAAACTGTGTTTACAACAGTACCAGATCCAGTAGATCCAGTTTGTGTAAGCGTTTCTCCTGCAGTAAGTGATACGTTTCCTGTTGTTTTAATAATCACGGTACCTGCTGTACCTGCAATGAGTGGACTTATTGCAATTCGTGTATCACCTTGTGTAGAACCATAACCACCTGTCAGGTGTGAAGTTGCAACTTCCATTTGTACAAAATCATATCCTGCTTCAAATGTACTTAAAATTTTGTTAGAACCTAATGGTTGACTAAAAGCATCAGTATTTTGGAATGAAATACTTCTATATGTTGCACCATCACTTTCATCAAAGTTAATAGCTGTACTTGGTCTTGTAACCAGTTCTGCTGGACTATTTACATTATCAAATTGATGTTGGAATCTATCTCTATATTCTATGACTGTGTTATTACTTACTATTGCTTGTAGTGTACCATAAAAGTTATCAGCTTCTACATCGTCTGCTTTAAGATCTAATTTATAAATTAAGTTGTTGTGTGTTGCTGTATTTGTTGAACCAACTATAGATGCAATCTGTAACGTAATGTCATTTGTTGGAGAAGCATTTGTACCACCAAAGGCTGTACCTAATACTTTTATTTGATCACCTACAGCATAACCTTGACCTTTTGTTGTAACTGTATATGTTGCTGAAGGAGTGCCTGGCAATCCGCCAGTTACTGAAATATCTAATTTCATTCCAGATCCACTACCTGTAAGAGTAGTTGTTGCCGCTCCTGTAATTGTGTATGGAGCACTTGGATCAGCAGTTAATGTTCCTGACGCTGAACCTACGGTCAATGCACCACTAATTATTATATCACTACCTTCGCCAAGTATTCCATCACCGTCTGCGTCACTTAGGTTTGTTACACTTGCTACAACGTAATCTAGCGTTCCTGTAGCGCCTCCATGATCAATAGTTACTAAACTTTGTGCAGTAGGAGGTCTTTTAAAATCATAAACTGTAATGCTTGGATCATCAAGTGCGTTTTGATATGTACCATCTACGTATGCTTTGATAGGCATAACCATATCGTGTGTCAAAGTAACCTGATCTGGAATCTCGTTCGGATCAGCACCTTCTGCTATTAAGCCGAATTTACCGTATCCATTTGAACCGTTTAGTGATCTAATTTCAGAACCGTTATTTGCATAGTATGCCGCATGACAGTAGTACGTGAACATACTAACCATTTCAGATAAAGCACCGTTGTTAGTAACAAGTCCGTATCCTAAGTCGTTAACTTGTGTAAAGTCGTTACCCAATATACTTCTGTTACCAGCTGTTTGTAAGAATATATCTCTTGATACTGAACTGTCATCAAATTGTGTTTGATCGTACCCTGTTCCGCTGTTAGAGTTTGCATCTAAATATAGTGTTGCTGTACCTTGTCCTTTATCGTAATCAGATATCGCGTTAACTTGGTAACGTCTACCTTCTACATAAAATGGACATGGTAATTGTGGAGGACGTAGTCTTAGTCCTTCTCCTACATCACTTTGGACAGTAATCTTAAAGTTGTTTACCTTAGTCAAAACAGTAGTAGGTAAGTTACCTACATATGCATCAACATACATACCGCCTCTAAATGCTTGTTTGTTTAATGTTTGTGAAAAACTAGATGCAGTTTGTATGTAAGGTGATTTGACAAGTACTTGTCCTTCAGGGTCAAGAACACACATAAATCCACCGTGTCCTCTACAGGTAACGTTTCTAATAATAGTTTGATCACCCATCATAAACACGTCTAGTTCATCATTACGTAAAGGTGGATTGTATTCAACATTAAATACGTAACATATATTATCAATCAAGTTGCCAACTAATGTACCTGTGCCTGCTTCTGCGGCTCCTAAACTTATATCTGGAGTTTCTTTAGATAATACAGAAGCCTGTCCAGCTGTATAAGTTCCACCATAATCAATAGCGTTGGAAGTTGCACTCTTAAATGTGTGAGTATACTGATTTCCTGTCGGAGATGAACCAACGTTAATAGTAAATGTTGTTCCAGTTGTTGCTGTAATTGTTCTTTGTGTTTGGTATGCAGGATCCTGTGTAGTTACGGAACCTGCGGTTGCACTAACAAATGTATGTGTATCTATGTTAGTTGACGGAGTTACAGCTAAGACATTTACTTGCACATCACTGTTTGTAACTGCGGTAATAGGCAACTCTGTTCCAAAAGCTGGATCAGCAGTACCTGAATTTACACCAGTACCTGTTGCTCTAGGATAAGTCTCTGTTCCTCCTGAACCGTAAGTACAACTAAATGTTAAACTATTCGCCGCTATTCTAATTTTCTCATTTATCTTTAAAGAGTGAGCTTTTTTGACACAGTTGGTTGCCGCGGTTATAAATGTATGTGCATATTGCTGTCCTTCTGCAGAAGGACCTACGTTCACTTTAATTGTTGTTCCTCCTATAGCCATAATAGGAAGTGCTTTATTTGAAGCAGGGTCTGACGGTCTAGGATACGTATGGTTGCCCGGTGCCAGTGTACAGGTAAATGTTATGCCATTGTCATCAATCATTACATAGTCGCCTACTGAAAATGTATGAGATCCTATATTAATCTCCATATCACCAGTTGTAGGTTCGTATGTTGCACCAGTTGGTGTAAACTCTTCAGGAGTAAATAATCTTAAATTTAATACCCCCGATGAAGGATTATATGTTGTTCCTGTTGTAGGTGTAAAACTTCTTATTTGTGGATAACTTCTTGTAACATTGAAGTCATCTGAGTTACATATGAAACTTAATCCGTTGTTATCAACTTTGACTGTTTGGCCAACTTTAAGATTATGTGATCCAATATTAACTTGTAAGTCGCCTGTGCTTGAATTATACTTTGTAGGCATTCTATATTTTGTAACACAGTCTGCTGTAGTTCCGCCTGAGTCAAAAGTATGCGGATATACATCAGCTAAATTAGAAGCACCAACATTAACTGTTATTGTATTTGTATCTGCGGCAGATACCCTTATAAATCTATTGTAAACTGGATCTGTTGTTCTTGGATATGTTTTAACAGCAGTATTACCGTCTTGTGTACAAGTAAATGCAATACCGTTTGTGGCGATAGTAATTAAGTCATCAACAACCAAATTATGATTGTTCATTGTTAAAACCATATCTCCTGTGTTACCATTATAGGTAGCTCCAGTTGGTGTATCTGTTCCTATATTATCACCAGCCACTGGTGTAAATTGTGCTATACTATCTGTGTAAGTAGGTGCAACTCCACTTAGCAAACTGTTAGCAAGTAAACTAATATTTTGTATAGCATCTTCTGTAGCTGTTTCCTGTGTTGAGTCGCCTAGTTGAGTAAGGAGTTCGGTATATCCAAGTTCATGATATGACCCTTGTGTTTCTAGAGCTCCTTCTTGTCCACCGTTGGTTAAATCCTTAATAAGGGCATCAACAATCATTCCTGTGTCTCTACGACACTTTGCTTCGCTGTATACTAGTAACGGAAATCTATCAGCTATAAGTTGTATAGTTTCTTCAATGATATAATCTCTGTTAGCTTTCATAACAGCCGCGGCAGTTGTATAGTTTCCAACATTAGTTATTGCACTACCAACATTAATTGGTTTTTCAGGTCGGTACAGATAATGGAACCCGAATTTACCTTGTTCTGTTCCTTCCTGATTAAGGAAAGGAGTACCGCCCTTGGCAACTTGTAATCCATCAAATTCGTTATCTCTATAAAAGTAAGTTTGTGCCCATTTACTTTGCGACACTCTTGCTTGTCGCGAATCCTTTTCTGTCTTAGGTTTTATAATTACTCTTCTAAACTCATCACCTTTTAATGAAACGTTATTGCTAAGTTTGATAGGATAATCTTCTTCATAAATACCTGTTTCTACCCTAATTGTAACTTGCTTATCTTTTACAAAGTTTCCAAATTCTATATCTTCCTCAGCTTCAAAATCCTTAGGGGACAACAGATGTACTTCAATCATGGTTGGATTAGGTTCTGCCAATCCTGTTACTGGATCTATTCCAGACTCAGCACTGACATCATTTGTGAAACTAACAATCTGTCCCAGAGCTTCAGAACGTCTACCCCTAACTACCTTACCTGGTAACAAGTCTGTATTGTTAGGATTAGTTTGATCAACATACGATGAAGAGCCGTTTGTTAAAATAATTTTGTATGTGCTTCCATAAACAATGTCTGCTCCTGCATCAATTCCATTGTTTATAATAGTTTTAATTAATTCCCATTTATCTGAAATAGCTGTAACTGCACTAGTATCAGCATCAGTTGCTTTTGTTAGTGTACCGCCTGAAGTATATGTAGCAAAACCTGTACCATCTACGGCGTTTGAAGTAACAAAACCACCTGAAGTCCAAGCACTATAAGCTGTACCGTCTACTGAACTTGTTAATCCTACATCGGTATAAAGATCAAACTGTGTTGAGTTGGCTACACTTACATAAAACTTAGTTTGATTTAACTGAGTCATTCCATTAACTTCAGTTATTGCTATTGCATTTCCATTTGATAAACTGTGTGCCTCTAATGTAGTAATTCTTACAGGATTTGCCTGTGTTGCACCTGAAATTGTTTTTTGATTAAATGCAGTACTATATAGATCTAATGTACTTGCATCTACCCTTCTTGCTGTATAGCTATTCCCGTTTAAATTAGTCATTCCTCCTACACTATTAATTGTAATAGTATCGTTGGATTCAACAAAATGTGAAGCTGATGTTGTAATTCTTACAGGATAAGTTTTCGTAGCAGTAGCAAGATTAACTAGGCCATCGTCAAAATATTGTGCTTCATCTACTTGATATATCAAACCTGCAATACCACCTGATGTAAATCCTGTGAATGCACTTGTATCGTATGGTAGTGTTAAAGCCGCATCATTATATAATTCAAATGTATCATCTGATATCTTCTTTATATATTTTTTCTGTCCTTCTATTTCTGTCATGCCGCCAACATTTTTTAGAAGTACAATATTTTTATCCGCCCAACCGTGATTAGCTGATGTAGTTACCCTTCCTGGATTAGCTCTAGTAATAGCACTAATGTTCTGCTGTTGTAATAGGTTATTTTGTAGAGTTGCTAAGTGTAATTCTTTTGCAAAATTTATAGAGGCTAGTGTTTGTGTTAACTGACTTGTAATTGCAATTCTACCACTTACTGATGAATAATATCTTTCAGCCGCCTGTCTCACTAGATAGTTGGTGTTTAATCCTCTGTTGATATCAAGTGCAATGGAGTCTGCAATTAATCCAACATCTCTTTCGCAAAGAGCAATGTCATATGCAAAATCAGGATATGTGTATTTTAAAAATGCCTGTACTTCTGCAATAATATATCTTCTATTTTTTTCTGTTAAATTTCTAGCTTGTAAGAATACAGGGCTTACAACATCTGCTCTAATAACTCTAGCTTCAGCTGTTCCTTGAGTATGTGTTATTTTCTGCATATAACTGCCCGGAGAAACCGGAGCAGATCTCATTAATATGTCTGCTCTCTGTGCCGCGGCATTTATTGTTTTAAATGCATATGTGAAGGAAGTTCCTTCTTTACCTGCTGGAACGCCAGCCATTGAGTCGTCACCACCCGTGCTAACATGCAATACTTCTGGAGAACTATAAGATGTGTTATCTACATAGAATTTAGTTGCCGCCTGCATATCTTCTATGCCGGAAGGTTGTCCTTGTCCAGCTAATTCACCTGGATGGTCATGTAGATAAAGTGCGCCAGTCATTGTATCGCCTTGACGTCTTGTTACGCTCTTTCTTGGTAAGCCCACACTATCCAGGAAGTTTCCTGATAGAGTATTATCTAAGTCTGCATCTGTAATTTGATGTGTATCGTCTGCCGCAATACTTCCGGAGACGTTTATCTTAAATGCTTGTGCATCTGCATCAACGTCAGTAATAGCATATGCTTTATTTGCCTCTGTATACAAGTATAATCTTGTAGCTGAAACATATCTTATGTAGTAAGTAGTTCCAGATGTAAGTCCTGTTGGATTTGTATCTTCTGCAGAGAATTTTATAGCTAGGCCGTTAGCACCAGATTCTAATCCGTGTCCACCTGACACTAATCCTTGTGCAACACTATAATGCGAAGTAATTTCTAAAGCATTATCAACATAGGAATTGATAGTCCATGTATAATGTAATTTACCTGTTGGTTCGTCTGCAACCCTTAACGGAAGTCCAGATGTAATATATCTTTGATCAGCATATCCTTTTGTAATAACTAAGTCGTCAACAGTAATATTTGAAACACCGTCATGTGCGGCATTTACAGCATCTGCTACTACTGTGCTGATTCCTGGATTAGCAATACCAAATCCTGCGGCGTTTAATGGTCCACCTAGTGTAGGAGATAAGTCATCTGATACTTTTGTAAATGCACTACTTATAATTAACTTGCCTGGCACAGCATAGCTAAAAGTAATTGTGTCTGTTGCTCCACCACCTAGTGCGGCGTTACTGGCTAATGTTGCCAGTGTAAGTTGTGTTCCTGCATTATTTACTAATGCTACTGTGTCAGGAGTCAGTGTATCTGGTGTATCACTTAACGTACTAAAATTAATTTGTCCTCCTACACCAAAAACTGCGTATAGTTCAGTAAAGTTTTCGTTTACTTTCTTAAAGGATTCCCTAATACTATCGCCAGTACCGTCGTTACCCTCAACACCTATGTTAATTCCTTGTTTTGCCATCTATTGCTCCGTTATGCAGGTATCTCTAATTTGTCCATATCAAAATTTACACTAACGCCACACCCACATGAGCTTTTTGCGTTAGGATTTCTAATTTCAAAGTTAGACCCAAATATTTGTTTTACATAGTCTATTTCTGTCCCAAATAAGAACATCATACTTTGTTGTCCTATTACAAGATTGCCATTTCCTGTATTAATAAGTTCGTCTCCTGGGTCTGCTTTTTCTGCAAAATCCCACTCGTATTCGAATCCTGCACATCCACCGCCTTTCATATTTAGGCTAACTGCAAATGCGTCTTTTTCTATGCATAATTCGTTGATTTTGTGTTTTGCGTTCTCTGTAAGTGTTAAAATTGACATTCAAACCCCTTTGCTAGTGTATTTATATAGAATTTTATAATCTTAATGTAAATATAGTTATGTTTATAAATGAATATACAAAGGAGTTTAGATATTCACGCAAATCTAAACTCGGCACTGAGCATCCTTATTTTAGGCAGAAAACAATAGTGGTTTTACGTTGTGATAACTGTAATAATCAGTTTGAAAGGGCTAGAGGTAGTATGAATCCTAATAGGATTAATAATAACTTCTTTCATGTATGTTCAGAATGTGATGCAAAAGTTTTTGCACAAAGAAAAGGAATAGAAAAGAAGCAGATATGGAATTTACCTGCTTCTAGTGATTTAGATATTTCTAAGTTGTGACATATGTTGCATCTTTATAGCAACATGCATGATCTGAAGGATTATCTAATGAATGTTTGGCCGCAGTAAATACTGATTCCATCCAGTCCTCTCTCTCGTAAGGACTTACAGTATCTTTTAGTGATATCTTTACATTGGTATCATTATCAGTTATCCATACGTCCCATAGAGAATGTGTGTTATCGCCTACAGTTCTTTTATTAACACTTTCTTGTATTAAAACTGTAAACTTACCGATTCTTTGTTCTCCAGATTTATACATTTAATTTTTATTCCGATTTCCAGATAGTCCATGCGCCATATGCAATAGCAACACCTGCCGCTATTTTAGCTAATGGAGCCATGAATAAGACTAGTAAACCTAAGATAATGCAAACTGCACCGTCCCAAGTAGTACGTTCTTTTCTTCTAGTTTCAATCCATTTTTTAATCATTTTTTACCTCCTTTAAGACAGACTGTTGGCATAGGATTAATAATTCTTTTTATTCCTTCCCATACCTTTTTTAATATATATGATATTGTTTCTGTCAAGGTTATCATACAATATTTATATAATAAAAAGCTGGATAAAAGCCCAACTATTCATTACTGTAAACCAGCTCGTTAGCACAATAGCACTACTTCTTCTAATATAACAACTAACGACAGCTAATGTGCTTCCAATTAAATACAGGGGAATAAAAAGGTGCGTAGCTGGATCTAGTATTGTGGCACTTAGAATCGCACTTCCTGCAATTAAAACTATTGCTTCAGTCACCTCGCAGTAAAATGCAACTTTACTGCGTTGATAACTTTCTCTAAAATAATCAAAAATTTTGTTGTATAGCTCTTTCATACAATTCCTTACTAGCTAAGTTTTTAGCTTTACTCTCAACCATGATGTCTGCATGTTGCCAAAATGACAATGCCCAATCGTTAACGGCTGTATTCCACATATAATCACTATGTGCTCTAAGTTTTTGTTTCTTGTAACCATGCTCTAACAAATGCTCCATATTAGGCAAATGATCTACTGAATGTGTATCTAAGTAATCTTCTCTAGAAACAGAATAGTGTATTACAGGTCTAACGCCACGCCAGCTATCTACTATGCGAGAAAATCTATCGTCGGTTGGCTGTATATATTCACCTGTTTTGACCCAGTGATGGTGTATGTCGAGGACCAATGCGAGCTTGTGGCCGAGCTGAAGGCTAGCTTCGATGCCCCACGAGTTTTCGTCGTTTTCGATCGTAATTGTATTTCTCGCCTCTTGAGATAATCTTGGGTAAGCGTCGATGATACCGGCTGGACCTTGGCGACCGGAGATGTGTACGTTGATCTTAAAATCTTGGAATTGCTTGCCGTATCCAAGCCACCTTGCGACATCCACATGATATTCAAACTCCTCTATACTTCTATTTACTATATCTGGGTTATCACTAGCAAGGACAGTGAACTGACCAGGGTGCATACTAAGGCGTACATCAAGATTCCTAGCCAACTCGCCGACTGGTGCCAAAGACCGTTCACAATATTCACGTACATCAGGTAACCGCCAGAAGTAGCACCAAGTAGGCTCAGTGTAAACAGGTAGTACATCGGAGCCAAGTCTAACCATTCGTAATTCATTTTGTAATCCTCCTACATATGTAATAAGATTTTTGTAAGACTCTATGTTGTGGACCATTATATTCCACAGTCGTTCTTCTGCAACCTCTTTAGTTTGTCTATTCAACCAAGCTACAGTTGTAGAACGTGTGTTCAACGGACGTTGAAGTTCTTCAAGAAGTTTCTTCTTCTGTGTTTGATCTTGATGCATGTATTTACATGCAAAGCCTATACGTTTCATTGTTTAAGTATACTATATTTTATGCCATCTGTCAACTATAAATGGGTCTTCGCAGTTATGAGGATTTGGATCTCCGTGAAATGCAACTATACAACATTCTGGTGGAGCATGAGCATCTTGTTCTATTGTAGCGAGTTTTCTATTTCCTCTATGTCCGCCGGGAGCATATGCCCTGTCATTTCTTACTTCCCACTTCCAGCTTCTAATCCAATCATCTGGCCAGTAAGTTGCTTGTCCTTGTGTTTCATTCCAGAGATAATCTTGGTCTCCAAAGTTTTGCCCCATAATAGTATGAGAATCTCTTTTAAACTTTACCCATAAGTGATCTAATGATCCTTTTTCAAACCTTATCAAACTGCTATTATACTTTTCCCAACCAGGCCTCATAGAACGTGTAAAGTCTCTTAGAACACAATACTGTTTTGGATAAAATGTAAATAGTTTGTCCATGTTATCACAAACAACCATATCCAAGTCTACGTATAATATAGTACCATCTATTGGTAAATCTTTGCTAAAAATATAAGGTTTATACCACCAACCTGCAACCTTGTCCATTCCTCTTGGTAAATCTATAATTTTTATCGCTCTATCTAATCCTACTGCATTTTCTGTTATACAGTAGAAGTTAAAAGGTAACGTTAAATTGTTCGTTACCATTTTGAACATCTTGTTTACATATTCAGGTCCATACTTAGTTCCGTGTTTTAGAACAAGTATATTATTCTTTTTTAATTCAGGGTCGCCCTTAAGAAATTTTCTTGCAAGTTTCGCAAGTTTGTTTTCACGTTTTTGTTTCCTAATTTCACGTATTTCTTGTTTTGTATAAAGAGATTTGTCTAACTTCGCCACATGATTAATCCTTGGTTATTTTACATATCCTGTTGGTTGCTTTTTTAGTTTCCTTACTAGCATTGGTAAGTATACACCTATTGCAACAGTTCCCCAATATAAGCCTAATAGCACAGAATACAATTTCCAATTTTCAAAATCTAAATAATAACCTAGTGCAATAAAACCAATCCATGTCCAGTCTGTAAATCCATGTATACGTTTTATCTTTTCTCGGCCAAATCTATCATGAAGCTGTTTTCTTTTTTGTGCAAACCAAGGACTAACATGACGCATTATCACAAAGCCTTCGTTAAAAAACATTATGGTAAATCCTATCCAAAACATCTTTAATTCTCGTATATAGCTGAGTTGGCACCGTGTTCTGCACACTCTACTTTAACACAATAACAACGGTTGTTTGTTGCTTCACGTATCAGTTTATCTGCAAATCGCCATGCATGTTCTGCAAACTTTTCTGCACCTACTCCATCAAACTCTCTTACTTCACATAGGTCTTTGTCTTGTAGGTCATAAAAGTCTTGCTTGTGTGGATCATTAATATCGACACACGTTTTATGATCAAATGAATCTTCTAACCAAGCCTTCAAAGGCTTCAAGCCTCCAAAGTCTACTGCCCAGTTTTTGTTGTCTAGTTCATTACAACCAAACGTAAATTTAAATTGTAAACTGTATCCATGTAATAAATGACAGTGAGAATGATCAGCATTAGGTTGTCTAAATACTGCACTTAAACCTATGTTATGTCCATAAGTTTTTGTAGAATAATATTTCGGCATAGTAACTCCTTTATTAGTATGATTATATTATAAAACGTCTAGATTGTCAAGAAAAACATTAGGGTATTTCCAAGAATCTGGCAAAATCCATTGTCTATTTTGATATACAGTAAACTTATTTAAAGGAAAGTACTCAAATACTTTACTGATCTGGTGTATCCAATAGCTTGGATCAACAGCATGTTTATCTGAATTGTCATAATGTGTAGTGCTTTTGTAAACGTTGTTTACTGTACCTGTTGTGCTGAAAAGATCAAATCCTATCAATTTTACTTTCTTTGATAAAGTAGCGGCAAGTAAAACTGCATAAGGTCCACTACCCCATTGGAAGGGTTCGTCTTTTCTTTCCTCTGGTTGGTATGGAACAGTTGGTACAAGTTCTACATTTTTGTGTGCAGAAAACTGTCCTATCCAATCTTCCCTAGTGTATATTGTGTTTGTGAATTTACTTTCTAATGCTTCCTGAACCATACGTCTATCCACACATACCAAATGATCAACTTCGTAATCCCTACGGATAGCATTACAACCTATTTTACAAATATCAATTTTGTCTAAGTCAACTTGAAGTCGACTTTCACCATTTCCAATTACAAGCATAGTGTATTTAATTCTCAGCTAGTGCTTTTCTTAATGCTCTATCTAATTCCTCATCCACTTGTTGCATTTCTTGTTCTACAGTACTAACCTTAGGTTTAAGTTTATTTCTAATATCGCTTATATCTTCTTTTGGCTGTACTTTTGTTACAGGTGCATTACTTACTATATTTTTTATTACTGTTTCTTCGTATCCTACTCTATCCTTTAGCATTTCAAGTCGTGCTTTTATGTTTAGGCACTTAGTTTCACTGTCAGATAGAAACTGAAATTCATTACTTAATGTTTCTAGTCGATCTAGCACTTTTCTTCCCTGGAGGTAGATGTTGTCGCAGTTCAACTCTTACGTCAGATAGTTCATCTGCTATCTCTTCGTACCTTTTTAAGTTTCTATCAAACATCCCCATTAAATGTCTTATAGTATCCATGGCCCACCACCACCAACCTATAGCAAAGGTTGATAATATAGTCAACGTAGTACATATCAGTATATTTGCCCATGAATCTAATCCTATTGTTATTATAAGCAATGAAGACATAAGATATACCATAGGTACTATTCGAGCAAGCCATTGCCATGTAGTTATTTCTTTATTTTTGTTCAAGCCTGGATTAATCCGAAAGATTTCCATTCGCCGGGGGATCCCGGTCTTGTACATATCCAACCAACGTAACCACTTGGTTTTGGATCGTCGTTCCATATTACGTCTCCTTTCACATAGGAGCCTGTTGTTGGAGAGCCTGGCCCGACTTCAAATTTCTTATTTTGAATTCTTACTGGACCTGCTGTTGTAATATCAACATCATTTGAAAAGTTTTTTACACCAACTCCTAGCTTACCGTCAATAGTTGTTTTGCTATTTAAGGATATTTCTCCACTGGCACCAATTTCTATTCTGGCCTTGTCATCAGTAATTATTTCTAAACTACTGGTTGTCCAAGTACCCACTTTAAACTTTTTATCAATTGTGTCGTCTATTACAAATTCGTGATCTATACTTTTTAAACTAAGCATAGCATTTGGACTATCAGTCCCTATACCTAGCCTTTGAGAATCGCTATCCCAAAATATAAAGTGATCTATATTAATATTGCCTTCTGTATTTAGATCTTGCACAGTACCTAATTTTTTAAGACTACTGTTTACTACAGAACTTCCAAGAGTAGTAAGTGTCATTACAGGTATTTTATCTATCCTGTATACCTTTTCTCTATCTAAATCGATATCCTCACTACTCCATAGTCTGTTTGTTTCTTCTTGGAAAACAAATTGCTTAGTGTAATCTTTTCCCGACCACATTAAACCTTTACCGTGTAGTGAATCATTTTCAGCTTTAAACTCTAATGAAGAAGTTCTTTCATTTCTTACATCAGCTGTTACTTCATCAACCTGCAACTTTGTTGCATGGACTAATCCGTGTACTGTAAGATCTCCTTGTACTGTTACTGGTTTTGTTAAGATATTAGTATGTATCTTATCAACAGTTATACCGTCATTATGAATAGTTAATTTAGTACTTTTTGCTTCATCTGTTATACCAACTGATTTGAAGTTGGTAATCATTCCGCCGTTGATCTTGTTACCGCTTAATTCACGGTCAAGTATCGCAGGAGTAGGAGCAGGACTACTTGCTAACTCATCTACTGCACTAGCAAGTGAATCTAAACCGGATTTTATTGTTTTGATATCGATGTTCATGCAAGTATTTATCAGTTTACCTTGAGTAGTATCGTATCCGGATTACATCGACCGTTTAGTTTTGTTTCCGTAGTTTTAATTTCATCTAAGAATGTACGAAGTTTTACTTTGCCACAATCCTTAAATTGTTTCAATTGTTCTTCAGGCTTACGTAATGTTTTTTGCATACTAGCTTGTTCATCAAATCCTATGATAGTAGTACCTTTTACACTAAGTCCTGTACCGTCACGTTGTTGTCCTTGGGGATCAATGTTCTTTGCAATATATTTGCCTATTTTTCTATTCTTTTTATTGAATACCCATAATTCGTTAGCTTTAATAATATCTTCCGGTGTTATACTTGCAACCTTAAACTTTTCATCTGCTTTACAGTATTTTAATTTTTCAACTAATTTACTTGCACTCTTTGGCTTAGACTTTCTAGGTTTACGGTTTGCTTTTGCACTATCAATGACAAAGTCTAATGCTTGTTCTAAATTTTCAATAGCAGTGATGTATTTTTTAACATCAGCTTTTGATAAATGGGCATATCCTTCTTTCAGTTGCTCCCAGTCGTCTGCTTCTTTCTCACTCATTTTCTTAAGCTGGCCAGCAGTAGGAATTACTAAAAGAGCTTTAAAGTCGTTAAGCTCTCCGTCATAAAATGTTTTAAGTTTTCTAGCATGAGCTTGTGAAACATTCATTTTTTGGAAGTGTGTTTTAAAATCGAATCCTTTTGGATCAAAAGATTCCTTATCTGTACAAAATCCTTCTAACCATTCTTCTATTGCTTCGGATTGTATATATGCCTGCTCTCTAATTCTTTCTTGAATACTTAAAGGAGGAGCAATCTTTGCCTTCTTCTGTTCTATTTCTTTTCTATCTTTAAGTACAGTTTTGCCTTCTGCAATACCTAATTCAATTCTTTTTACTATAAATTCTGTCTTGGGTTTTGTTTCACCCATAGTTCCTGGAAGTGTCAACCAATAGTCTGCTTCGCGTTTATCCCAATCAGGCCAACCGTCAAGTAACATTCTACAACAAATAGCCGCAGTTCCGCTTATTGTATAGTTAGGAGCGGCCTTGGCAAATTTTATTTGCTCTTTTGTATATTTGTTTTTCTCCATCCATTCAAACACAGCCGGCATAAGGTCTGGAGTTTTATAGTTGTCGTACCACCATGCATGACATGCGGTACTTCTACGATGAAGTTCTTCACCAGTCCAATTTTGTATGTCTTCGTTGCTGGGTGCTACTAAACCTTTTATGCCACGTCTTTGTGTGGATCGGGCAACCTTTTTCTTGCGTTTTATAGCCATTTGTTTTTCCTATAATTTTATTTGTATATATGTTTATGTATCTCTCTTTATACATTCAATACTATTGAAATTAGACTTCTTTTGCTTACCTTTGATAATCACGTTAGGTGGGTTTGCATCTTCAAACTTTTGTTTTGCAATACTGCAAGTAAAGTAACTACCCATCTTCATTTCCATTTGCATATCAGGCATGCCCGAAACAGACAATACTAATACTAGCCAATACAATTTCTTTCTCCTTGTAATTGTTTTTTTTGCTGGGTTATGCTTTCTCTCCGTTATATTCTCGGAAAGTTTTGAACCTTGGAAATCTTAGACTGTAAGTATCTGAGTCTTGTGATTTGGTTCGAGCATCTGCTCTAATTTCAATTAACTGACCAACGAGATTATCACGTTCATTCCAGAACTGATCACGTTGAGCGTCAGTGAAGCCACTGCCACAGTTAAGGTGATAAGTGTATCCATCGTCTTCTCCTTCTACAATTACGGCACCTAGTCGGCCTTCGTTACGGCCTGTGCCTTCCTCAACCGCAACTACTTTTAATGTTACTTCTATAAATGGTTTTGCTTTTAACCAACTATGTGTTCTTTTACATTCATAAGGTGCATCAGGATCTTTTATCATAACCCCTTCATATCCACCGTCTACAGCCGCTTTATTAAGCTCTACAAAGCGATCTTGACCTTCTTGGGTATCTAAGTTCACATCTTCCCAGTCTAGTGTTTGAACATGCTTTAAGACTTCTTTATTCTGTTCTACCCAAGCCTTGACTGCTTGGCTTCTAAATGCTTGTGTTTTGTCCCATATGCCTTTTTGAAAATCGGATAAAGGACACATATCAAATAAATGCAATACTGCATCATCTGATTGCTTACCATCTTTTCTGTGTACCTGTTTCATCAAGTCTTGAAAATTAGCACTCATTACCTCACCGTCTAATACCAAGTCATATGGTGCAGGATTAGTTTTAAGTACTTCTTCAATTTCTGCTATAATGTGTCCAAAGTTATGAAACTGTTTACCATTACGACTAAACATTTCTACCCTGCTAAATTTACCGTGGCTGGTATCTCCTTGAATAACAGTGATAACTCTTACACCATCTAATTTAACTTCTACTTGCTTGTTACCAATCATTTTCTTTTCATGGTTAGCTGAGTCGTGTGCTAAAGGACAAGTGAATACTGGAATAGCATATTGTGGGAACTTCTTAGCAATTTTATTTACAGTCTTTTCACTTACACCGCAACGTAGGTCTTTTATCAGTACACGTCTATAAAATGTATTCCATTGTTCTGTAGTAGCAACTCCCATTGCAAGTTCTATTGCATCACGTGCCGCATGTCCTGTAAGTTCTCTATCAATAAGTTGATTAGCAAGTGTTTTAAAATTATCCCATGACAGTCCTTGTCCTGTTAAAACATCGCTTCTTTCTGGTACTTGCTTTACTCCAAATGTAACAAGTGGATCCAGTGCCATTTTGACACCTTCAAAGAATTCATCTAAGCCCTCAGTCATAGCTTGTTCTATAATTGCCTCTTTTGCAAGTCTAGAATTGTCAGCTTCGAGTTGTAATATAATCTCTTGTGGTTGTGTTCTCATATCTTTGCCTCTGTGCCTTTAATTAATTATACACTTACTATACACTCTTTAAATAAAGAAGTCAAGTATTTTGGCAAATATATTGGAAAGCTCTATCGGCAAAGACTCTATGAGACTGTTCTCCTGGATGTGAATTGTCTAAAGCATAATCTTGCATTGTTTTTGATATATCAACTATTCCACTAACTTTAATTGGAACATAATTTACAGAATCCAGGTTGTGTTTTTCCATAAAATTTCTTTCGCGATAGCTTTTACCACAAGTAAAATAAAATGCTGGAATATTTTTTTCTTTTAAAAAAAGGTATACATAGTTTGTTAGAGTTATCCAATCAAGATGGATATGTGATTCATCTGCAAAAAAACTTACCCAAACTTTATCAAGGGCAGTTGATTTAGGTTTCCTATTAGCAAAAATTTGTTCTATTACCCATTCACCATATTTTTCATTTTTATTGTAAGGTGCATTAGACCCCCAGCCGAATTCGGCTTCAGGCTCATATTTAATAAGACAACTTCTAGGAATAGGCGGAAACATTACTACAACCATATCTCCCTTTCGATATTTTGTTGTTTGTATCTTATGTACTACTTCTCTCATACTAGCACCAGGATTACTTAGGTTTAAACAAACTCTGTCTAGATCATTACTTAACAATTGAGGCCAGGCATACTTAGAAGGTTGATCTCCTGCACCCATACCTACTGAGCAATCTCGTAAACCGTGTCCGTATGTATTACTGCATCCAAATGCTACTAGGCGTCTATTTTTAGGTTTCTTCATATCTATATTTATAGCGGGTATGTTCAGTATGCATAGCTATTTAATATAGCACAGTATAAATACAGATGAGCTAGTTCAGCTCAGGCACCTGGGAAAGACCAAGTGACGTCGGAAATAGACCGAGGTATTGCTCCCCTTAAGCATCCAAAACTTAATAGAAACAGGAGAACACTATGGAAAATGTGTATAAAGTCCTACGATTTTTGTTTGGATCAATTGATAACTCATCCAAACACGAAAGCTATCGTATATGGGCTAAGACAGAGTATGGTAATGATTGGCGTTTTGTTTATCAACACCTACTCGAACATAACGGCCAGCCGCCGAAAAAGCAAGACTATCAAAACGTAAATGAAAACTTAAAAGGATGGGTATAAAATTATGACTACACAAATATTAACAACCTACTATTGTAGAATATGCGATAGTATTTCAAACGGACTTAAAACTATCGGAAATGGCTGTATAAGTTTTTTCGAAACTGCAGGGACTGCAAGAGCGGCCGCTGAACTTACTCGTATGGGTATGCACAAAGAAGCTAAATCACTTATGACAGGAAAAAAATGAATACATTAGCTAAAATATGGAAATACATAAGACCTAAAACACATCAAGAAATGATTTATGATTACTTGGCATCGTCTGCTAATCTAGTAGAACTTGAAAGAAGACAACAAGCAATAATTAACGGTAAAGTAAATATTTGGTAAATGGCACAGGTGGAAGGAATCGAACCCTCTCTTTCAGGTTTGGAATCTGACGTGCAACCATTAACACTTCACCCATAGAACTTATTGTCTATATAATGTAACACAAGTATTCTTATGTGTCAAGTCTAAATTTTAAATTATTGTAGTTTATTACAGACATACTTATTGCCAAGAGGAGACTCTATAGCAATGTATGGTAATTCTTCATTAGGAGCCCGACATTCAATCGAGTTCCAACTATATCCCTGTGTAAGTTGTTGGTTCATTGTGTCAATGAACTCTCTGTTATCATACGACCATAGGGCCGCAAAAAGTGTTAAAAATACCATTTACTTTACCTCTCTTAAAAACGGTTAGTTACAAAAATTTTTCACTAGCTCTAAGGGAGAATCTCCCTTGTGCCAGTATGAAAATGCCTCTGCTTCAATTTGATGATCGTGTTTATCATATCGACTAGAAACATATTCCGGAACGTACATATTTACTTGAAAAGTCTTTAATTCTGCATTATGAAATCCAGCATGACAATCTTGTGCAAGGTGTACAGCCTCGTGCATTAGAACTTTTCTGTAAACATCTTTATGTCTATTTTTTGGCCAGTTTTTCTGGATATTATCTACACAAAGTTCTAATCTATTAGCAGATGGTCTATACCATCCGTCGGAATCTGGTGAACGTTCGCAACCATATGAATTAATTACTACAGGAACATATTTTTGTAGTTGGGTTGCAAGATCTTGATATGCAAGTGCAGGATGACATCCGGCAATTGATATAAGCATAATAGTTGCGAACATTCTTGAAATCATTTTTGGAACCTTACGTTATAGGTTTTTCCTTCGTAAAGAAAACTTACGATACTATGACTGTATACTTCTTTTGTAGTGTCATTAAACCTTTGTTCAAGTCGACACACTCTTTTTGTGCCTCCTGTCGCTTGACTGTTGTTATGCCCAAGCATACCACCAATCACGGCACCTAATGCTCCACCGTTTTTTACATCACCTACATTGTTGCCTATAATGCCTCCTATGATAGCACCTTTCAATGTATCTCCAGTTTTATCACCTGAAACATTTTCGTTATAACATACTTCTACATTGTATGCATCTCTTTCAATCACTGTCTTATAATGATCACTTACGTTTATATCGGCATTAGCCACTCCGGCAAATCCACAAAATGAACTTGCCACAATAGCTAAAGTTAAATTAAGTTTTTTCAACTTCTTCTCCTCTAGTTACTTTGGTTACTCTGTCATATTTAAATGACCGCCAGCCGTTGGCGTTAATATCCCAAACTGTGACATTACCTTCTGGAGGCTCTTTGTCCGTTTTTGGTCTATGGGATTCTGGAATTAGTTTAAAATCCTTTGTACAAGTCATTACCCTTTCATCACCGTTTAGTTTGTTAAACGTGACTACAAGGGTGCTTTCCCGTAATTGCTTATTCAAGTCTTCTTTAGTCGGGATGCCTTTAAGTTCAGCGACCTTCGACGATACTATCTGCAAGTCCATATCCTATTGCCTCTTTTGCACTCATGTAAAAATCTCTATCCATATCTTTGGCAACCGTATCTCTTGGCTGTCCTGTATGTTTTACGTATATGTCAGTCAATGTTTCTTTCCAATATTGTAGT
>CENX01197026.1_pt1 | contig 44979 bp, 38 predicted proteins | sample 361321 | NCBI WGS metagenome assembly CENX01 (sample SAMEA2619678, study PRJEB7988) | marine metagenome | isolation source: saline water (ENVO:00002010), including | reverse complement strand
TATTGAATTATCAGATGGTGACAAATTATTAGATCTCGGTTGTGGCGAAGGGCGACATGTGATTGCTGCTTACTTAGAAAAGAATATTCAGGCCGTGGGCGTTGATTTAGATTTTAACGACTTAAAAACAACGGCCGATAAATTTAGTGAGTTTTGTCAATCTGAAAACGCCGAAAAAAGTTTTGGTTTATCGGTGGCGAATGCCTTGTCTTTGCCTTTTGAAGACAATACTTTTGATGTCATTATTTGTTCAGAAGTGTTAGAACATATTCCCGACTTTGAATCAGTATTAACGGAAATTGAACGAATACTTCTGCCCGGCGGTACTTTTATCGCTAGCGTACCTAGAGCTTGGCCTGAACGAATTTGTTGGTATTTTAGCAGCGCTTACCATCAAGTAGAAGGTGGCCACTTGCGTATATTTGACGCCTCACAACTGCGATCTCAAATAGAAGCGCGTGGTTTTTATCATTATCACCGGCATTGGGCGCATGCATTACATTCGCCTTTTTGGTGGCTTAAGTGCATGTTTTGGGATTCGCAGGAGGAATCGCTACTGATAAAGCTCTATCATAAATTATTGGTATGGGACTTAATGCAGCGTCCATGGTTAACTCGCTCTTTAGAGGCCTTGCTGAATCCGATCATGGGGAAAAGTATTGTTATGTATTTTAATAAACCGAAGTCCGCTAGATAGTTGACGAGAGATTCTGAATAATGAGTGGACTGTATTTATCAAAAGGTATTTTTCCTGAAGCCTTTTTTGCCCCAACCGTTGATTATATTCGCCAAGTACAATTACCTAGCGGCGCTATCCCATGGTTTGAAGACGGTTATTGTGATCCATGGGACCATGTTGAATCGGCTATGGGGCTGAGTATTGGTGGAGACTTTAGCAATGCTGAGCGCGCCTATTTTTGGCTGGCTGAAAAACAATTAGACGATGGTAGTTGGTGGGCGGCGTATAAAAATGACGTTGTTGAAAACAGTGAAAGACGCGAGACTAATTTCGTCGCTTATATCGCAACCGGCGTTTGGCACCACTATTTAATTAGCCAGCGGCGAGATTTCTTAAAAAGAATGTGGCCAACGGTTGAAAAAGCGATTAATTTTGTGGTCGCTCAACAGCAAGTCGAAGGGGATATTAATTGGGCTGTCGATTGTGACGGCAAACCAAAAGATGATGCCTTAGTGACAGGTTGTAGCTCCATCTACAAAAGTTTTGAATGCGCTCATAATATTGCTATAGCCATGAGGTTACCTCGCCCCGAGTGGTTGATGGCGCGAGAAAAGTTGGGTCAGGCGTTAAGAACTAAGCCGCATCGTTTTGATCGCACTTGGGAAAGTAAATCGCGCTATTCAATGGATTGGTTTTATCCCGTGCTAACTGGAGTGATTCCAAAATCACAAGCCAGCCAACATTTACAAGCTCGTTGGGACGAGTTTGTCGAGCAGGGTATGGGTTGTCGCTGCGTATCAGATGAACCTTGGGTGACGGTGGCGGAATCTTGTGAGCTAACCATGGCCTTGCTAGCGGCAGGTGATCATGCGCGTGCAGTTGAAATTTACAGTTATTTGCACCAATGGCAGTTAGACGATGGCTCTTATTGGACAGGCTATCAATTTGTTCAAGATTTACTATGGCCAGACGAAAAGCCAACCTGGACTGCCGGTGCTATTTTACTGGCTGCCGATGCGCTAACAGAACATACGGCCGCTGCAAAATTATTTACCAGTGTAGAGTTATTAGATGCATCGTCAGATGAGTCTATGGGTAACGGTTAGATTCGTCGAAATAAGCCTAAAGTATTAACGGTGGGTAACTCTTCAAATAAGCCAGATGCTTTAGCCAATTTCCAAATGGTATAGGGTGCTTGCCCGCCTTGCGTTGGGTCTGGAAAGATATCGTGTATTGCTAAAATGCCACCGACTGACACGTGGGTTGCCCAAGCGCGGTAATCAGCCATTGCGGCGTCTAAGCTATGACCGCCATCGATGAACACCATGCCAAGAGGCGTCGACCAGTTTGTCGATGCTAACTTTGAAGCAGCCACAATCGGTATCACAGTGTCTTCCAGTTTAGCCTCTCGCATGACTCGTCTGAATTCTTTAAAGGTATCCATGAGTTGTGCTTGCGCATCGAATAAATCACTGTCGTGGTATTCCTCTCCCAGTTGATGTTCCTCGGAGCCTCGATGGTGATCAATCGCATAGACAATGCCATTTTTTTGCCGGCAAGCAGCGCCCAGATAGACAGTAGATTTCCCGCAGTAACTGCCGACTTCTAAACAGGGACCTAAAGTTATACTTTCTGATGCGGCCGCAAATAAGGCCTCACCCTCATCATCAGCAAGAAAGCCTTTGATTGCATCAACATTAATGGGTAAATCTTTTTTCGTGAATGGCATAATAATATCAATACTCTCGAGTTGGATTAATTATGACTTGACGCTAACAAAGCGACTCAATATCAAGCCAAATTCAAATAAAAGCCATGTAGGGATCGCCAGCAGTGACTGAGATATCACATCCGGTGGAGTGAGCAACATGCCAAAAATAAAACAGCAGACAATAATATAGGGGCGTTTTTTTGCCAGCGCTGAATGGCTAGTGATTCCCGTCCTAACTAGGATAACAGTGGCTACGGGAATTTCAAAAGCTAAGCCAAAAGCAAAGAATAATTTTAAAATAAAGTTTAGGTAGCTATTAATATCTGGCGTGACGCTAATTCCCATCGGCGCAACACTCGTAAAGAAGCCGAACACAAGTGGAAAAACGATGTAGTAGCAAAAAGCAATACCGAGATAAAATAAAAGCACCGAGCTAATGAACAGCGGCATAGCCAGTTTTTTTTCTTTTTCATAAAGGCCTGGCGCAATAAAAGACCAAACTTGAAATAACACATAGGGCATGGCTAAAAAAAGTGCCAAAAAAGCAGTCAGTTTAAAGGGGGCAAAGAAGGGGGACGCTACATCGGTAGCAATCATTGTACTGCCGTCGGGCAATAGTGCTTGAATAGGTGCTGAAAAAAAACTATATAAATCGTTAGAAAAGAAGACTAAGCAAAGGAAGCCCACAGCAATTGCAGCGATACTTTTTAACAGCCTTGTTCTTAGCTCGAGCAAGTGTTGAACTAAAGGCTGTTCTTGCCCAGCAGGGTTTTCTTGAACGGTTGATGTATCAGTTTGCGAAGACATAGATGCCATTTCATTGCAGTGGGTTGTTTTATTTTTCAGATTCAGTCGTATCGGTTATCTCAGCCATTAAATCATTGCTAGACGCATCTAAGTCTAGCAATGATTGCTGGAGTTTTTTGGCATTTTCTTCTAACTGTTCGATTGGCTCGCCGAGCTCTTTAAGAATTTTTTCATTATGTATCTGTTGTTGAATACCGTCGAGATCTAACTCATTTTCAAACTCTTTTTTAATTGAGTTAAAGCTATTTTTTATTTTGCTCGTCCAGATCATGATCTGCTTCATAGTGCTAGGCAGCCTTTCAGGGCCAAGAATAATCAGCGCCATAACGCTAATCAAAAATAATTCTTGCAGACCAATATCCATAGATGAAGCCTAATTACTGCTGGTCTTTTTCAGGTGGCTCACTGTTGGCTGCGTTATCGTCGCTGGTAGACTCAGCCACATCATCATCCGCCATTGATTTTTTGAACCCTTTAATCGCGCTGCCTAAATCGCCGCCGATATTTTTTAATCGCTTAGTGCCAAAAATCATCACTACGATGGCTAACACGATTAATAGTTGCCAAATACTTATACCACCAAGACCCATTGCCTTTCTCCTATCATTGAGTTGAAGCCTTCACTATTTTTACTTAAGTCGCGTCTCGCGAGGCTTTTTCAGTAATGCCTGAGGTGCCTTCTCTGCGTTCCAGTTCGTTCAGTACGTCGCTGGCACTGCAGTCCAAATATGACAGCATGACCAAGCTATGGAACCATAGGTCAGCTGTCTCGTTAATCAGTGCCTGCTTGGCGCTGGTTGAATGTTGTGGGTCGGTAAGTTCACTGCAATCTTTAGCAGCTAAGATAGCCTCTGTTGCTTCTTCACCGACTTTTTTAAGGATTTTATTTAAGCCCTTAGCATGCAACTGTGCAACGTACGACTGCTCTGTCGATGCTTGTTTACGCTGATCGATTAGTTTGCTTAGTTGTTGCAAGATATTACTCATAATTTTGCTCTAAATAAAGAGGTTATACGATCATTTGGTTGGATAAATAGCATCGGGATCTTTGATGACTGGTTCAACTGCAACCCATTGATTCTGTTCGGTTGAAAATTGCTGGTAAAGGCAGCTTTCACGACCCGTATGGCAGGCAATTCCGCCTTTTTGTTCAACCAGCAACAACAGTGTATCGGCATCGCAATCAAGTCTCATATCAATGATTTGTTGCGTATGGCCTGACGATTCACCTTTATGCCAGAGCCGTTGCCTTGAGCGAGACCAGTAAATGGCTTCGCCACGATCTAGGCTGGCGGCCAATGCGTCCGCATTCATCCAAGCCAGCATTAAAACCTTCTTGGTTTCAGCGTCTTGAGCAATAGCAGGAATCAAGCCTTGGCTATTCCAGTTGATACGATCAATTAGCGAATCGGTTGATTTATTCATAGCGACATTGATCAAACAGTGGGTTTCTCATAAAGGTGATCCTATTAAATCACAGATCACGTCATTAGATAATAGTCGCCAACACTTTTTGCCGATTTCTTCAGTGAGAGGCCAAGTAGAGGAGAGTACCGAGCAAGGCATAAATAGCCAAGCCTGAGTGGAATAAGCGTTGTTTGCGCAGCTGCGATTCAATGTTATCAATGCTGGCTTTTAATTCCTGTGGTGAAACGCGCTCATGACTGGCTTGGTGCAGTTGTTTTAGCAGTAAATCTGGCAGGCCCGGCAGTGCTTCAAGTAATGCAGGTGATTGATTTTTAAGTTCTTTAAGTAGTCTTTTGGGTGAATAATGTTGAGCCATCCATTTATCAAGGAAGGGGTGAGCCGTGGCCCAAAGGTCTAGCTCAGGGTACAGCTGCCTGCCTAGACCTTCAATATTAAGCAAGGTTTTTTGCAATAAGACTAACGATGGCTGTACTTGCATGCCGAACCGGCTGGCGACTTGAAACAAGTAAATCAACAGCGTGCCAAATGAGATCTCAGCCAAAGGTTTTTCAAAAATAGGTTCACAGGCACTTCTAATCATACCTTCGAAAGCGTATTGATTCGTGCCTGCTGGTACCCAGCCTGATTCAATGTGTAATTTAGCAACTAGGGCATAATCACGCTTGAATACAGCAAGAAGATTACGGCCTAAATAGTAACGATCAAAATCTGACAGTGAACCCATAATCGCGCAGTCAATACCAATATAGCGGGGTGATTCAGGATTTTCTCTGTCGACAAAAATATTGCCAGGGTGCATGTCAGCATGAAAAAAATTATGCTCAAAGACCTGAGTAAAAAATATTTTTACGCCACTTTCTGCTAGGGCTTTTAAGTTCGTATTATTGGCATTGAGCGCGTCAATATCAGAGACGGGGATACCGTATATTCGTTCGACGACCATAATGTCGATAGTGCTAAGATCCCAGATGACGGCGGGAATAAACAATAATTTACTGAGCTCTTCAGTGGCTTCAAAATTGCGCTTGAGCTGCGCGCAATTGGCTGCTTCGCGTTTTAAGTCAAGTTCATCAAAAATAGTATGTTCATAATCGCTAACCACTTCCGTTAAGCGAAGCCGTTTACCATCGAGAGAAAATTTTTCGACTATGCCGGCAATTAGGAACAGTAGGGCGATATCTTTAGCGATCACTTTCTCGATATCAGGACGAATGACTTTAACCACCACGTCTCTACCGTCATGCAGTGTTGCAGCATGAACTTGTGCCACCGAAGCGGATGCCATGGGTTCGACGGTAAAGTCTGCAAACGCCTCGTTGACGGATTGACCCAATGCAGCTTCTATAATAGCGACAGATTTGCTGCTATCAAAAGCCGGCACTTGATCTTGAAGCAGAGCTAACTCGTCAGCCAGATCGGGAGCCAATAAATCTCTGCGAGTTGATAGCAACTGTCCGAATTTAACAAATACAGGGCCAAGATCCTGCAATGCCATTCTCAGCCGAATCGCGCGATTATCGGCGTGCTGACTAAAAAGATTAAAGACACTGAGCAAGCACTTAATCGGCCGCTTAAGGTTTTTTTGCGGTACTAAGTTGTCAATGCGATACCGACCAATGACGCGTAAGATGACAAGAATACGAATAAATTTTTTCATGATAGGGTTGGCGAGGTGCTTTTCTGCTGGCGTTTAATTTTTGCATCAATGCGATCAATTTTCATCTCCAATGCCCTTAAGCGTTGGTAGAAATTTTCACATTCAATTTTAGCTGGCAGTAAACGCGCTTCTTCGTGCAGGAAGTCATCAAGTGTTCGTCTCGCTGTTTGCTGGGTTTGTCGGCTGAAATCCCCCACAGCATTCACGACTCGACCGGTTAAATGGGCAGGAATATCGCCAATAAATGTAGCAAGTTGGCCTTCCCAGTCCAGCTCAATTTTCTCAGCGATGGATTTTAATGCCATAAATAATTGAGTATCACCACTAATCACTAATTTACCATTAATCAATGCTGAAGCCAGATCGTCTGCAATAAGCAACGCCAGCCAATCACCTCGACTGCCTTGAATCCCGGCATCGGCATCACCTTCAAAATATTGCAGGACGCTAATACTTGAGTCGATGCGAAAGTAAAGGGTTAGCTCTGGTTGGGTACAGCTCAGTTGAATAACACGACCGGCATAATTTGCGAGTTTTTCTTGCGTGCATGAGTCTAGCGACAAGCTATGATTGATGGCTTGCTCAAGTGTGGCGCAACTTGCGCTGATTAATGTTGGGTCTATTTTCATATCGTAATGATCAGACTATACCTTGATGCCTTTATGAATAGCGACAATACCACCGGTCATGTTGTGGTATTCGCAATCGACGAAGCCGGCATCTTCTAACATGCCTTTTAATGTCTCTTGGTCAGGGTGCATGCGAATCGATTCGGCTAGGTAGCGGTAGCTATCTTCATCTTGAGCGATTAACTTGCCAATTTTGGGCAGTAGTTTAAATGAGTAACTGTCATAAATTTTCGACAGGAGCGGGTTGCCTGGTTTTGAGAATTCCAATACCAATAGCCTGCCACCGGGCTTCAGCACTCGCAAGATAGACCTTAAGGCTAAGTCTTTATCGGTCACATTGCGCAGACCAAAGCCAATCGTCACGCAATCAAAGTAATTGGATTGAAATGGCAGATATTGGGCATCGCCTAGTACATAGCTGATATTGCCAGTGTTGCCTAAATCAGTTTGTTTATCGCGTCCAGTTGCCAGCATTGATTGATTGATGTCAGACAGAATGACTTCACCCTGATCGCCGACTAGGCGACTGAATTTGGCTGCGAGGTCACCCGTGCCGCCGGCGAGGTCAAGGACTCGATGGCCTTTTCGAACGGCGGAGACTTCAACGGTAAAACGTTTCCAGAGGCGGTGAATACCAGCTGACATCAAATCATTCATGATGTCATAGCGACTAGCGACCGAGGTGAATACCTCCCCGACTAATCCAGCTTTTTGGTCTTTATCTACTTGCTGAAAGCCAAAGTGGGTAGTGGTTGATTCCTTAGTATCAACCGATGAATGATTGTCAGGGTGTGAGTTGCTCATTGCTGCCTCTTTCTTTGCCGAGCTGAATACCTAAAGCTAATATTCGACTAGCTGGTCGGCAGTATTGTACCCTTCTAGACGGCAAGAAAACAGACCGGTTTACCAGGCAGTCACTTCAAGGTCATGAGCCGCCATCATAAAGCCCTGCGCTTAGCTGCCAAGTTGAATGATCCAAATGCAGCTAATCAAGCCGATAATCCAGACAATAGAGCGTAAGATTGCCCAGTCAGCCAAGTAACAGAGAGCGTGGGCGATTCGCATCGCAAGAAAGATATAAGCAGGCATTAACATCTGCTCAGCGCTGGCGCCCATGAGATAGGCACCTAAAATAGCCGCCGAAAAAAGTGCTAATGCCTCCCAAGCATTTTGTTGTGCGGCAATGCTTCTGCTGCCAGGACCGCTGAGGCTGGCCGCCTGTTGCCGAGGGTTATTATTATCAACTACGCCGAATTCTTTATGCTTAAAATAATGACTGATAAAATTGAGAATAATGGGCATTATTGCTACAGCAAATAAGATATTAACGATTGTGCTCATGTTTTTTCCTTTTAGTGAGTCTGATAGAAAGAGATCCCGAAGGAATATAGTATAAAGGCGGATTTTTATGCCTTACATTTTTGATAGCTAAGCGAAACAGTAAGTTGTATTCTATGGGCGTTAGTTTTATTTGATTAGGCGTAGGTGTCGTTTAAAAAAGGGCGTAGCAATGACTGAGCAATCTGTAGTCGTTAAGGATTCTAGCCAGATGAGTTTAGCTGAAATTGAATTTTTCTTATTAAACAGCAAAATACCTTTACGAATATCCAGCGTTGGGACTGATGGTTTTCCTTTGGTTTCGTCTTTGTGGTTCTTGTATCAGGACAACTGTTTTTTTTGCGCCACTCACAAATCATCACTATTAGCAAAACGATTCTTGCTGAATAGTAAATGTGGTTTTGAAGTGGCCGCCGACAGCATGCCTTATAGTGGTGTCCGCGGCCAAGGCACCGTGAGTATGACCTTAGGCAATACTGAACAGTTATTAGAGAGGCTTATTCAACGCTACGCGATTGATCCAGAGTCCTATCTAGCAAAATGGCTGTTAAGCCGAAGTAATGATGAATATGTGCTATGCATTTCACCTAATTGGCTAACGGCTTGGGATTTTTCTTCTCGGATGAAAAAATAAATCGATAATACTGCCCGGTATGATTAAAGCTTGGTGGCGTTAATGATCTCAGTATTGGCTTCGCGATATTTTTGTTGTTGTTTCAATTGATCAAGGTAGCGTTGCCAATATTCATCATGATGAATGCAGAGTTGGTTTAGGTATTCCCAGGAATAAATACCGCTGCTGTGTTGATCGTCGAAAAAGATCTGTATAGCGTAATTACCAACAGCGACAATTGATATGATGGCGACGTCTTTTTTTCCGACTTGAAGTGTTGCTTGGTTCGGGTGGTGTCCTCTGACCTCTGCCGAAGGTGAGAAGACTCTAAGGTACTCAGCATTCAAGGTAAAATGTTGCTCATCAGCATAGACAAGCTTAAGTTGTTTAGAGCGTTTGTGTAAATGAATTTTTTCTGGTTTCACCATGAACTCTGTTCGCTAAGTTAGTGATCTTCTGATTTATAAAATAAATCGGCTCAGATCTTCATCTGCAGCGAGCGCCTGAAGTTGTTGATCGACATAATCTTGATCGATAGTTATCTTTTGACCATTAAGGTCGCTGGCTTCAAATGACGCGCTTTCAAGTAGTCGTTCAAGGATAGTATGCAGTCGACGTGCACCAATGTTTTCAGTTTTTTCATTAACTTGCCACGCAGTTTTCGCAATCCGACTAATCCCATCTGGAGTAAACTCAAGGTTTAAGCCCTCGGTTCCTAATAGCGCTTGATACTGTTCGGTTAAAGAGGCGTGGGGCTCGATTAATATTTTTTCAAAATCATCTGCTGACAGTGGGTCGAGCTCGACTCTAATGGGTAAACGACCTTGCAATTCAGGGATTAAGTCAGAAGGTTTTGACAAGTGAAAAGCGCCAGAGGCAATAAACAAAATATGATCAGTTTTTATCGAACCGTGCTTAGTGCTGATAGTGCTGCCTTCGATTAAAGGCAAAAGATCACGTTGCACACCTTCGCGAGAAACATCACCGCCACTAGCTTCTTGCCGTTTAGCTACCTTATCAATTTCATCAATAAAGACAATGCCAGTTTGCTCTGCTGCTTGAATCGCATCGGCTTTAAGCTCATCTTGATTGATCAGTTTATTAGCTTCTTCATCTTTCAATTGCTTAAAAGCATCTTTAACCATGAGCTTTCGAGTGGTTTTTTTATCTTTAGAAAAGTTAGAAAACATACCCTGTAGTTGGTTAGTCATATCTTCCATGCCAGGTGGTGCCATGATTTCAATACCGACAGGACTATCACTGAGCTCGATGTTAATTTCTTTTTCATCCAGTTCACCTTCACGCAATTTCTTTCGAAAGAGTTGGCGGGTCTGGGTCTGTTTGTCGTTTTTATCGATATCCCGTGCCGGAGGAAGCAGTACGTCTAAAATGCGTTCTTCTGCTGCTTCGCTAGCACGGTAGTCAACTTTAGCCACGGCGCTTTCACGACGGTTTTTAATGGCAGCATCGACAAGATCACGAATAATGGATTCAACATCGCGTCCGACATAGCCAACTTCGGTAAATTTTGTGGCTTCAACTTTAATAAAGGGCGCATTAGCGAGTCTAGCGAGACGGCGGGCTATTTCAGTTTTACCGACACCCGTTGGACCAATCATCAAAATATTTTTAGGGGTTATTTCGCCGCGAAAATCTTCAGCTAATTGCATTCTCCGCCATCGATTACGCAGAGCAATGGAGACCGCTCGTTTGGCTGCGTCTTGTCCAACAATATGTCTATCGAGTTCATGAACAATTTCTCTTGGTGTCATCGACATCTAACTGATTATCCTCTTTATCCGCGGCAAAAATTATTACTGTTCAGCCTCTAGGCTTTCAATGGTGTGGTTGTGGTTGGTATAAATACAGATATCACCGGCTATCGTTAACCCTTTTTTGACAATATCTTCAGCACTTAGATCAGTATTATCGAGTAATGCCCGAGCGGCACTTTGAGCAAAAGGTCCCCCTGAGCCAATGGCTATCAGGCTGTCCTCCGGCTCAATAACATCGCCGTTGCCGGTAATCATGAGTGAGGTTTTGGCATCGGCAACAGCCAACAGTGCTTCTAGGCGCCTGAGCGCGCGATCGGTTCGCCAATCCTTGGCCAGCTCGACGGCGGCTCTTGTTAGGTGGCCTTGGTATTTTTCGAGTTGTGCTTCAAATCGTTCAAATAAGGCGAAGGCATCAGCGGTGCCGCCGGCAAATCCAGCAATAACGCCACCGCGATATAAACGCCTAACCTTGCGAGCATTGCCTTTCATGACGGTGTTCCCCATAGAGACTTGGCCATCGCCACCGATAACAACATGGCCGTTGCGTCGCACTGATAATATCGTGGTTCCTCTGTATTGCTCCATCATTAGTACCTTTAAAATTTAGTGGGTCATTGTACGGTAAGTTATCGCGATTCTTCTCTTACCATCGCTTCAAATTTATTAGTCATTAACTGTGATCGAGCTGCAGCCATTTCGCGACGCGACGTAAAAGGCCCAATCATCACTCGGTGCCAGCGGTTTCCTGACGCATTAATAGATGCGCTAATGGTAGGTTCAAATCCTAATAAGGTTAATTCGACTAACCGCTGTTCGGCTTGTTGTTCTGTTTTAAATGAGCCGGCTTGAATACTATAAACAGTCTCTTTTTTTACATTGGTATCATTGCTAGAAGATTCGGGCTGTTTGATATTGACGGCATTGCCTTTCAGCCTTTCGTAAAAAGTAAATGCCTGCTGTTTCCTATTCAACGATTTTTCTTGCTCTGGAATGGTTTGATCGGTGGATGATTGCTTATTACTGATATTGTTGACTTTTATTCCGCTGATCAAATACAAGCCACTAGCAAATGTTAGCGTAACAATGATGGTCGATGCGATGCGTAGCTTAGAAATTGAGTTTTTCTGGCCTGTGCGAGGCCTGTTCTTTTTTGGTTTTACGTTACTTTTTTTATTGACCATGGTCGATAGTATCCTTGGCTGGGGAGGATGCCTGTTTAACTAACGCTATGTGAGACGATGTCTTCATTTTACATTTTTGTGGGCGCACTCACGCCGAGTAAGTTTAGGCCGTTTTCGATGACCTGACGACTGGCCTCAGCTAGTGTTAAGCGTGCGTTGCGCAGTTTGTCATCTGCGACTAATAACTGCCATTCTTTTTGTTGCGAACCACTGGCATACCAGGCATGAAGATTGGCCGCTAAGTCACGCAAGTAGCTGGCAATATTGTGAGGTGCGAAGTCGCGCGCACTATTAGCGACACAATCAGGATAGGCGGCCAGGGTTTTTAGTAAGGCCAGTTCGGTATCGGTAACGAGTAACTCAAGGTTTGCTTTGCCTAATGTTAAATCAAAAGGCAGAGACTTATCAGCGGCTTGTCGCATGACGCTGCAGACTCGAGCGTGCGCGTATTGAATATAAAAAACCGGGTTATCATTAGTTTTTTGCAGGGCCAAGTCAATATCAAAAGTCAGCTGTGAATCGGCACGGCGAGCGACTAAGAAATAACGCGTTGTATCACAGCCCACTTGCTCAATTAAATCACTTAAGGTGACATAGCTACCCGCGCGCTTTGAGATTTTAACTTCTTCGCCATCACGCATGACGGTAACCATTTGGTGTAAAACATAATCTGGCCAGCCCTGTGGAATGCCAACCTGTAAAGCTTGTAAGCCGGCTCTAACACGGGTAATGGTGCTATGGTGATCTGCGCCTTGCTCATTGATCACTGTGGTAAAGCCTCGCTGCCATTTCTCAAGATGGTAGGCTACATCCGGTACAAAGTATGTGTAGCCGCCATCGGACTTGCGCATTACGCGGTCTTTATCATCGCCAAATTCGGTGGTCTTAAGCCAAAGTGCACCTTCTGATTCATAAGTGAAGCCGTTAGCGATTAATGTCTTTACCGTCGACTCGACTTTACCGTCGGTATATAAGTCTGACTCCAGCGAAAATACATCAAACTCGACGCGAAAGGCTTGCAAGTCGATATCTTGTTCATTGCGAAGGTAAGCGACGGCATAGTCACGAATGGCTGAATGATTGTCAGCATCGGCCAAACCAGCGATACCATTGACCATCTTACCGGCCATGTAGTAGGCGGCCAGCTCTGTGATATATTCACCTCGATAACCGTCTTCTGGCCAATGCGGGTCGTTGGGGCCAATACCTTGGCAGCGCGATTGTACTGAGGCGGCTAAATTATTAATTTGTTGGCCTGCATCGTTGTAGTAAAACTCGCGCGTAACATTCCAACCACTCGCGCTAAGAAGCCGACAAATACTGTCGCCGACCGCTGCGCCACGACCATGGCCGACATGTAATGGCCCGGTTGGGTTGGCCGAAACAAACTCTACTTGAACCGCCTTGGGCTGTCCTTTGCTATCATGCCCGTTTTGATTCTGGCCAAAGCGCTCGCCTTGCTCGATTATATTTAGCACAACATCCGTTTGGGTTGTTTTGACTAAAAAGAAATTAATAAAACCCGGCCCAGCTATGTCAGTACTTAGTACCAGCTCATTATCAGGTAGGTTTTCACAGATCAATGCTGCCAGTTCGCGCGGTGCAAGGCCGCTGGATTTTGCCAGCGCTAAAGCGATATTGCAGGCTAAATCGCCGTGGCTTGAATCCCGAGTGCGTTCAACCTTTATTGCCGGCAAGGCAATTGACGGCAGCACTTCACTGCTAATCATATTGTCGATGGCTTGCTGAATCAGTTGCTGAATAATGTCTTTCATGAATACAGTGGTCTCAGTTTCTTATAGCGGTGCAAGGCTAGTCGCTTCCTGAATGTAAACAGCAATGTCCTTTATTCGGGTGCAATAGCAGCTGCCTGCTATTATGGCGAGTCCGATCTCATCCGACAAGGTCGGCGTGTATTTAGATGACATCTTGCGGATCAATATCGACACTCCATCGAAGGCTGCTGGGCAATTTTGCGGCTTCAAACTGCTGTACAAATTGTTCGATAGTGTTGTGTAGGGCTTTTCTCTGCGGTGACTTGATAATTAATTGGGCGCGATGTCGACCGGCTCGTTTTTCCATAATGTTTGCTAATGGGCCTAATATTTGACAGTGATTATTGGCAGGATGATCGCGTAACAACTGAGAAAGAACTTGCATTGCTTGTTGGGGCTTAGTGCTGTCTGCTCTTAGTATCGCCATATGCGTGATAGGCGGCAGTGAGTAAAGTTCTCGCTCGGCCATTAACGTCGCCTTTACCCCTTGGTAGCTGTGTTGCTGCCAATTTATTAACAAAGGGTGGTCAGGTAAATGCGTTTGGATTAATACCCGTCCCAATGTGTCACTTCGGCCGGCACGACCTGCTACTTGTGTCAGTAACTGAAGGGTTTTTTCAGCGCTTCGAAAGTCAGGACTATAAAGGCCTTGATCGACATCTAAGACCAACACCAAGCTTAACGCGGCAAAGTGATGACCCTTGGCAAGCATCTGAGTACCCACCAATATGGCTGCCTGACCACGATTAATGCGCTCGATTTGCGCTCCCATGGCTTGCTTTCCTTGTGTGCTGTCACGGTCAACACGCAGAATTGTATGCTGTGGAAATAAATCAGACAGTGCTTCAGCACTGCGTTGGGTGCCTTGACCAACATCCATCAGATTTTTTGACTGACATTGCGGGCAGTGGCTGGGGACTGCAGATCTGAAATCGCAATGATGGCAGCGAAGGGTGGCCGGCCGTTGATGGAGAGTTAGCCGGGCATCGCACTGACTGCATTGTGCTTGCCAGCCACAATCATGGCACATTAATAACTGTGCAAAACCGCGGCGATTGATAAACACCATCGCTTGCTTGCCTTCCGCAAGTGTACTATTGATTGCGCTAATGGCCTGATCGCTCAAGCCTTGATGCAAGGCTTGTCGTCGAATATCAACCAGTTCAATAGCCGGTGGTTGGGCGTTTCCTGCCCGTTGCTGAAGGACAACATGGCGATATTTATTGGCATTGACATTGGCATAAGTCTCTAAAGATGGCGTAGCAGAGCCCAAGATAACCGGCAATTTTTGTTTTTGTGCCAAAATAATTGCGATATCCCTAGCCGAGTAACGAATACCGTCTTGTTGTTTATAGGAATTGTCGTGTTCTTCATCAATGATGATAATACCTAAGTTCTGAGTAGGTGTGAAAATGGCTGAGCGTGTGCCAATAATAATTCTTGCACGACCTTCTTTACTAGCTGTCCAGGCAGCCAGTCGTTCGCGGTCATTGAGGCCTGAATGAAAAATTGCGATAGGGACTTTAAAGCGTGCCACAAAACGTTGAATAGTCTGAGGTGTTAGGCCGATTTCAGGGACTAGCACCAAAGCCTGGTGTTGTTGAGTCAATACTTTTGCAATGGCGCGAAGGTAAACCTCGGTTTTACCACTGCCCGTAATTCCCTCTAATAAAACAGTGGCAAAGTGATTAAGTTGCTGTTCAATCAGTTGGTCGGCATTGCGTTGCTCTGTGTTGAGTGTCGGCAGTACATCATTGCCTTCGCCCTGCAGTAAACTTTGGCAGTCTCTAGGGTAATAGCCTCGTGAAGACTGAAGGATGAGTGCTTTTTTTGCCAATGCCAATGCCGTAGTGCGAGAGTGCCCCTCTGCGGTTATTTGTTGCTCGGGAATAGCGGCATGCGAATGCTCGTCAAGTGCCTGTTGGCGGAGTCGGTTCAGCAGCGACTGCTGTTTGGGTGCGCGACTTAGTGCTTGATCATCGAGCCCTAAGCCATGTTGGCTAATTTGCCAATATTGCTGAGTGTAAGCGTCATAAGCACCGCCCTTACGTAGCTTAGTGGGCAACAAATTGAGAATAGCATCGCCTAGCGGGTGATGATAATACTGACTCATCCACCGACCCAGTGTCAGCATCTCTTGATCGAGCAAGGCAACGCTATCAAGTGAGCTAAGAATGGCTTTAAGTTTATTGGCGGCAATAGCCGATGAGTCGCTATGGCCGATCACGATGCCGGTAATATTCCTTCTTCCAAAAGGGACTTGCACGCGACTGCCCACTAAGTAGTCTTTAGCGAGTTTTCCTTCGGCAGGCAAATAATCAAAAAATTGCCGTAATGGAGAGGCAATCACAACTTGAATAATCCGTGCTGGGTTGCTGCTCATCGAGGGGTTGAAATCCTGGGCCATCAGAAATTGTATTTGGGTCGTTTTGACTGGTATCTAGTTTACTCTGTTTCGCCGTAATAGGCTCTATAGTTACGGCAGTAAACCACCCAGAGAAAACGATTGGCGAACATATCATTAAGTTATTGATTATAATGTATTATTTTTATTTTTTGGGTAAGAAGGTATATTTTTAATCGATCAAAGGTTGGTTGAGTATACAAAATGATCAGAGCTAGGGCAGAGAATACCCCCCCAATTCGCTTGCGTGCTGGTATGATTCTGGTAGAATCCCGCGCTGTCTAACTGATACTAGTCGATACGGTACCGATTGCTGGCCTAGAAATGATAGAGTCGCAAGTGAATCGGAGAGCGGTATCACGCACTGATCAAGGAAAACCCATGAAAGCAGATATACATCCAGAATACCAAACCGTTATTTTTCATGACACCAGTGTCGATGAGTACTTTATGACTCGCTCAACACTGAAAACCAGCCAGACAATAGAATGGAAGGATGGAAAAACCTATCCCTACTGTACGGTAGATACTTCATCGGCATCGCACCCGTTTTATACCGGCCAACAAAAGATATTGGATACCGGTGGTCGTGTTGATCGCTTTAATAAACGCTTCGGTAATCGTTCGACTAAGAAGTAGTAAGCTCTGGTTTATTTTCTCTCATCAGCTACAGTGTTTTCTGTAGCTGGCATAGCCATTCAGTATAATTAAGTTATTGATGAAAAGCGTCATTATCGGTTTCCTAGGCAGGATGAATCCCCGCTAATTTATAAAATTCACTATCCTTTTACTTTCCATGCTTGCCTAAGCGCCTTACTCTGTCTTTACTTTGTGTCTGTCCCTGTTTGATACAGTATTTTAATCATGGTGACCGGCCTTTTCTTTGGCTATATTGATGGTTGATTATGACAACTCGCTTTTCTAAAGATGCCCCTCGGCAAGCGGCTCTCGATTATCACGCATTCCCAGCGCCTGGCAAGATTTCAATTGCATTAACGACCTCGGCAGAGACGCAAGACGATCTTGCCCTTGCTTATAGTCCAGGCGTGGCTGAGCCAGTCAGGGCAATTGCCGAAAATCCAGAACTCGCATACAACTTCACCATTAAGGCCAACTTGGTTGCCGTGATCAGTAATGGCAGCGCTATTCTTGGTTTAGGTAATTTGGGCGCGTTGGCTAGCAAGCCGGTAATGGAAGGCAAGGCTTTATTGTTTAAGCGTTTTGGAAAAATTGATTCTATTGATGTTGAGGTTGATACCGAGGACACTGAAAGTTTTATTGAAACTGTCAGAAATATTTCTAAAACCTTTGGTGGCATTAATCTTGAAGATATTAAAGCACCTGAATGCTTTGAGATTGAAAGGCGCTTACAAGAGCTTTGCGATATTCCCGTGTTTCATGACGATCAACATGGCACAGCGATTGTGACAGCCGCGGCATTAATCAATGCCCTTGAGCTACAAGGTAAAACGCTGGCTAGTGCGAAAATTGTTTGTTTGGGTGCTGGTTCGGCGGCCATTGCGGGCATGCGATTATTAGTTAGTTTAGGTGCCAACGCCGAAAACATTGTTATGTTGGATCGCTTAGGCGTTATCTATCAAGGCCGAAAAGAGGTGAATGAATTTAAAGCCGAATTTGCTTTGCAGACTGAGGCGAGAACGCTCGATGACGCCTGTATTGACGCCGATGTTTTTATTGGTCTTTCGGGCTCGAATTTACTGAAGCCAGAAGCATTATTAACGATGGCGGCTAATCCGGTTATTTTTGCTTGTTCTAATCCTGATCCAGAAATTTCACCTGCACTTGCGCATGCGACTCGCGACGATATTATCATGGCGACGGGGCGTTCTGATTTACCGAATCAGGTTAATAATGTCTTAGGCTTTCCCTATATATTTAGGGGGGCGCTTGATGTCAGAGCGAGTGAAATTAATGAAGCGATGAAGATTGCGGCAGTGCATGCGCTCAAGGATCTAGCAAGAGAGGCTGTGCCTTCGGCGGTAGCGAAAGCCTGTGGTTTACTGACATTAAGTTACGGCAAAGAATATATCATTCCCAAACCCCTTGATCCGCGCTTATTAAACCAAGTGTCTGCGGCTGTCGCTCAAGCGGCAGTTGAGAGTGGTGTGGCACAATTGCCATTCGACGAAAAGAAATATAGCTAAAACAACTCTTCGTTAAGTTGTGTTTCTTTGGGCTTAGTTGAATTTTGCCTTGTTGATGATTGCTGTGGCGAGTGTTCCTCTAGGAATAATTCAAAGCGGGTATTTTTTGACGAGTCATTTGCCGCCTTGCCTGTACGGCTATCGATTTTAACCGATACCATGCCACTTGGGCGAATAGGTGTTGTTGTCTCCAGGCGATTAAGATTTTCTTGCATAAAGTCTATCCAAATAGGTAGCGCTGCTGAACCACCGTATTCGCGGGTGCCAATATTCTTGTTGCTGTCAAACCCCAGCCAAGTCGTAACGGCTAAATCAGGATGATAGCCAGAGAACCAGGCGTCGGTAGGGCCGTTGGTTGTTCCCGTTTTTCCCGCTAAATCTTTGCGTCCTAAGCCCCTAGCTTTTATTGCTGTGCCTTTCTGTATGGCGTCCTTTAAAATGCTATCGATGATATAGACCACACGGGAGTCCATAATACGGTCGGCTTGTTTAGTTTCTTTAGCCTTCTCTGCTTGAAGTTCCTGTTCTAGTAGGGCGTCCAGCGAGTCAGCCTCGATAAAATCTTGGTTTTCTATTTTGCTCGATTTTTTTGTCGAACTTGTTGAGTTGTCACAGTTTGAGCAAACCTCTACGCGAGGCGATTTAAAAACGACCTTTCCATTGCGGTCGATGATTTCGTCAACAAGAAAAGGAGTCACTTTAAAACCACCGTTAGCAATGCTTGAATAAGCGGTTGCGAGTTGCAAGGGCGTCATTGCGTAACTGCCTAATGCAAGGGAAAGATCTCTCGGCAAAGCTCGTTCGTTAAAGTTAAAGCGCTCTAAATAAGTGATTGCTTTACGAATACCTAGCTCCTGAAGTAGTCGGATTGAAACCAAATTTTTTGATTGATAAAGCGCTTCTCGGAGGGTCGTTGGCCCAGAGAAGGTGCCACCTGAGTTTTGTGGTCGCCAGTCACTTTCAAGTTGTTGATCTGAAAATACGATTGGTGCATCGTTAATAAGACTGGCTGCAGTAAAGCCATTTTCGATAGCGGCAGCATAGATGAAAGGCTTTAAATTGGAGCCAGTCTGACGATGGGCTTGAGTGGCGCGATTAAATTTACTTGACTGAAAGTCAAAGCCGCCAATGAGTGCACTAATTGCTCCTTGATTAGGACGAATAGCCACTAAGCTAGCATTTACATCGGGCAGTTGTGTCAAAAAAACTTCATTACTTTCGGGCGATATTTTTATTCGAATAACATCACCTGGCTCAAATAATTCAGTTAAGGATTTTATACCTACTCCTCGTTTATTTTCAGTGATGTAAGGTCTGATGGGATTGGCTTTTTTATTCCACTTGAAAGCGATTTCACGATTATCAGAGAGTAAAAGATGAACATAAGCTTGCGGTTGAATTAACGGGTCGTCATTATCAGCCTGCTTCGGGTTGGGCAGTTGTTGAGGGTTTCCTTGAGCCAGGATGGGCTGGTCAGAAAAAGCCGTAATCACTGCGGGCTCTAGCCCATTGATCGGCCGTAGTTGATTGATCATTGCAGACCACTGATCACGCTCCTCTATAGGAAAAGTCTGTTCAGGCCCACGGTGGCCATGCCTTAAATCGTAATTAAATAAGCCGTTTTCTATGGCTTGCTGCGCCGCTTCCTGTTGGTGGCTGTCGATGGTTGTTGTGATGGTGAAACCGTCGGTATAAGCCTTAAGGCCAAGCTTTTCTATGGCAAGATTACGAGCTATTTCTGCAGCATGGCCAGCATTTAACTCTAGCGTAGTGCCATGATAGCGAGCGGTGACAGGCTGAGCGGAATGCATTGCGAACTCAGCAGCGGTAATAAAACCTAATTTGTTCATCCTACCAAGAATCCAATCTCGCCTTATTTTGGCACGTTGTGAGTTATTAATCGGGTTGTAGGCCGAAGGTGCTTTGGGCAAACCGGCAATCATGGCGAGTTGCGCTAAGTCTAATTCATTAATCGACTTACCGTAATAGACCTGCGCAGCAGCTTCTATGCCGTATGCTCGCTTACCTAAAAAAATTTTATTCATATAGAGCTCAAGAATTTGATCTTTTGTAAGACTCTGTTCGATTTGGATCGCTAAAAAAATCTCGTTGAATTTACGCAAGAATGTTTTTTCACTGCTCAAGAAAAAATTGCGTGCAACTTGCATGGTAATGGTGCTGCCGCCACTTTGAATTTTACCGGAGGCAAAAAGTTGAAGTGCTGCCCGTAGTAATCCGGCAAGATCGACGCCTTGGTGTTGTAAAAATCTATCATCTTCAGCTGAAAGAATGGCATTGATAAACTGGGGAGGCACATCCTCTTTGCGGATTGGAGTTCGAAGTTTCTCACCAAACTCACCCATTAATTTTCCATTTTGTGAATAGATTCGCAAAGGGACTTGCATTTTTGCTTCTTGAAGAACATCAACCGAAGGTAACTTAGGACTAAGATAGAGGTATGTCGCACAAATAACAATCAAACCAGAGAGCGCGCTTAGTAACGCTAATGTAAAAAAAGTTTTAAATAGGAACTTTCGCGCTTGCATAACTGTCTGTTTGACCTTGGTAAACAAAGCTATTCAAAGACTGACAGGATAACGAAAACAGAGAAAATAAAATAGGTAAAAATCTCCTTTAGTAGCGATAAAACTTAAATAAATTTCTAAAGTAGTGTGTTTGATTTTGCCAATGGTAATGTTAGCCTTCATTTTCCTGGGGCAGAATTTGTTGACCTAGGTGTTATTGAAGCGCTTGGACACTCACAGTCCTTTGCCATTGGTTTTCTCAGTGATAATTTCGCACTTAATGTTGAGTTAAGGGTCATTGCCGTTGAAGGTCGCGGCAAAATCATTTCGCAGCCAAGAATTATTGCTAGCGATAAACAAGAGGCTGAAATTAAGTCAGGTAAAGAAATTCCTAATGAAGAATATTCGGCTAGTGGTTGCTCTATAATTAAATTTAAAGAGGCGTTTTAAGTTTACGTTTAAGGCCCAGAATTACCACCGATAACCTTTAATCTTGGACTTAGTGATTAAACAATGCCCCCGCAGTGAAAACAAAGTGTATGGCTAAAATAATTCACAAGTGCCTATTTTTTTGAAAAATCAAATTAGAACTCATGCCTTAATGGATAATGATAAGCCCATATTTTTAGGCGGCATTTTTAGAAAAAGCCAGCTAGAGCAAGAAACTAAAGTGTCTTTGCTGGGTGATATTCCCCTTTTGTACAGACTGTTCAAGCGAGCTATCTTTGGCTATCAAAAAAATAAGTCGCTGATTTTAATAACACCTAAAATATTAACTGATAGCATGTTAGACTTGTTTAGTTGCGCTGTGCTATAAATAGCTTCTTTAAACACAAAGCGAAAGAAGTCGGTGCTGTATGTCAGACGCAACGAGAATATTTCTGGTTGGCCCAATGGGCGCTGGGAAAACGACCATCGGTCGTTATTTGGCAAGTGCTTTGCAATTACCTTTCATCGATACCGATCACGAGATAGAGCAGCGAAGTGGCGCTGATATCCCATGGATATTTGATGTTGAAGGTGAGCAGGGGTTTCGCGACCGAGAGCATAAAGTGCTCTATCATATCTGCCAATCTTCACCTGCTGTTATTGCTACCGGTGGCGGTATTGTTATGCGCGAGGAAAATCGGCAATTGTTGAATCAATCTGGCACCTCAGTTTTTTTGCAAACTAGTGTTAGTCAGCAGTTGAGACGGACAGGAAATGACCGCTCAAGGCCTTTATTGAATGAGGGCGATCCAGCCCAGACGCTTAAAAATTTGATGATAATTCGTGAGCCCCTCTATCGAGAAGTGGCTGATATTATTATTGCGACTGAAAATAACAAGCCGCGCTTAACGGCGCAATCGATTGTTAAGCGCTTGAATCTTCCCGTACTCTAAGTAAGAACTAGCGCTATAAATCATGTTTTTTATGGCCATCTCAAAGCGGTTGGCTCAATGGATGAATAGCTGAATTTTTTGTCTAAGAGGCAGATCTTTGACTTTATCGTTGTTAATGGTTAAATATCAGATATTCACTGAAAAAGGTTCGCAAACGTGACATCTATTACTCTTCAAGTTGACTTGGCCGAGCGAAGTTATCCCATTATTATTGGTGCGGGATTTTTAAAAGACGAGGCATTATTACAGCAGTATATTGGCTCGGGTCAATTGATGGTAGTAACCAATGAAACCATCGCGCCGCTTTATTTAGACTCATTGCTGACTAAGATACCTAATGCAGACACGATAATCCTTCCAGACGGTGAACAGTTCAAGCAATTGGCAACGGTGGAGCGCGTCTTTGAAGCCTTATTAAACCAACGTCATAATCGAACGACGACGTTGCTCGCGCTCGGTGGCGGTGTCGTCGGTGATATGACGGGTTTCGCTGCAGCTTGTTATCAGCGAGGCGTCAAGTTTATTCAGATGCCAACCACTTTGCTAGCCCAAGTGGATTCTTCCGTGGGGGGTAAAACTGGGGTTAATCATGCTCTAGGTAAAAATATGATTGGTGCTTTTCATCAGCCTACAGCCGTATTAATTGATACCGATACTTTGTCTAGCTTACCTATACGAGAATATCAAGCTGGTTTAGCCGAGGTAATTAAGTACGGTTTAATCTGTGATGCTGATTTTTTTATTTGGCTCGAACAAAATATGCCAGCATTAATTGTGCGAGACCAAGCGGCTTTGCAATATGCAATTGCACGATCTTGCGAAAATAAAGCGAAAGTAGTGGCTGCCGACGAGCGTGAAGGTGGTTTTCGTGCGATTCTTAATTTAGGTCATACGTTTGGCCACGCGATTGAGACCGCAACAGAGTATAAAGCTTGGTTACATGGTGAAGCCGTTGGTTTCGGGATGATTATGGCTCTCGATCTTTCTACACGCTTAGGCTTAATTAACGCTTCTGTATTAGAGCGTACGATAGCACTCATAGGGGCTGCGGGGCTGCCGGTATCAGCGCCGGCTAATTTACCGACTAGCGATGCGATATTAGGCTTAATGGGCATGGATAAAAAAGTGCTTGATGGGCACTTACGTCTAGTACTATTGCGCGCTATTGGCGATGCTTTTGTCAGCAATGATTTTGATGCTGATTTACTTAAACAAACGTTACAACATTATTTGTAAGAGAAATCTCTTGCGTTTTACGCTATGGTGATGGAAATCAATAGAGACTCCGACTCACAAGTTGACTCACAACAAGGCCTTGCAGTTGATTCTGGCAAAGTTACTCCTGCTACCTCCCCAGCTGCCTCTGAAATATATCGTGATGAGAAAAAACGCGCTCAATTTAATGCGTATTTAGCAAGGTATCGATTTGAGCGCGATCCTTTTATTGATCAAGATAATAGTGGGTTGTTTTATCCGGGATCTGGTCGTCAGCAGGCGGTCCAATCTTTGTTACATTTCTCGCGTTATGGTAGTACGCCCGTTTTCCTTACGGGTCCCACAGGTGCTGGTAAGACCGCGACTTTAAGCGCGGCTGTGCGTGAGTTAAAAGGCGATGTTGATATAGCAAGCATTCGAGCTGAATTAATGATGAGTACCGCGCAAGTCTTCACTGCTTTAGCAACTGGTCTTGGTATTGATATCTATCATGATAGTGCTGACGATGTGGAGTGGTTGGGTCAGAACTTGCTGGCATTTTTTGAGAGCAATACGGCGATTGATCGACAATCTCTTATTTGTATTGATAATGTTGAGGATTTAGGCCATGAGGCACTGGCGTCGATATTTACTTTGCTTGCTGCGGCAGAAGGTAAATTAGCGGCTATTCTCGTCGGCCAGCAGCAGGTCCTGAGTTTATTGGAGTCAGCGGCAGAAACGGAAGATTTACTGATTAATCGAATTGAGCTAACACCCTTTAGTCAGTCTGAGGTTTATGATTATGTTTTTTATCGGCTTGAAGCGGTTGGGTTTAAAGGTGAGTTTCCGCTAAGCCAGATGCAGCTTCAAGCGCTAACCTATAGGAGTCAGGGTAGCGTGCGACAGTTGCATCAAGTGGTGCGTAGTATGCTAATGGCAGGTAAAGCTAGCCAAATCCCATCTCGTAAACCCTTTCCATTAAGCCATGCATTCGCATTGATCTTTCTAACAATTTTGATCGTATTTATTTACAACTCGAATATTGAAGAGCCGGCTTCAGTCAAAAATTTTGAGCCAATTGTGTTAGTCGGTGCTCAGTCAGAATTAACTCAAGAGCCGGAAAGTAATTTTCAATCTTCTATTGAAGATGAACCACACCCAACCGTTAAAGATGCCTTCACGGTAAAAACGGCTGATCAAGTTAGGACTAGTTTGCAAGCGCTGGCAAACGACCTACCGTCAGCAAAAAATACGGATGTGATGAGTGGCTCGTACGAAGTTGTTACTATAACGCCCTCAACGGCAGTGGAAGATGTTGGGGTCACACGTGATATTGCTACTCAACAGATTGATTTAAAAAAGAAAAGGGGTAATTTTCAGCCAGAAAACAGACGGCTTACTATCGTAGATTGGCCTGATACCGGTTACGCGCTTCAAATTTTTGGCACCCACAATCCTAAACGTGCCAAGCAACTGGTTGAGCAATATGCTGAGCAATTATCGCTATTTGTGTACGAGACGCGCTACAGCGGTAAGCCATGGTTTGTCGTGGTCAGTGGCCCCTATACAGGCCGTAATGAAGCCAAACAAGCTATTCAAGATCTAGCTTCCGGATTACAGCGATTAAGACCTTGGCCACGTAATATCGCTAGTATTCAATCCGATATTCAGCGATTTAGTGCTGTCATTGACCCTGAAGAAGAGTAGAATACTAAATAGAACTATCTGTATCGTTGACGATAATCCTAAGCTATTGTTTCTTATAGTTTAATAGCTAATTTCAAAGCCGATAAATGGATAATTGTTCATAGTCGTACTTACGTGTAGAATACACTCCCTTTTTTTAGCCTGATGGCCAATATTTGGCTCTGATTTTTTCAGTAACACATTGAGAATTAACAATATTTTTAACCAAAAGGGGATTGGATAGTTTCGCCTCTTTTTGCATCTAACCAAGATGAGAGGTTATTGTGGTGGCTCTCAATATTTTAAAATTTTCGATTTTTTGATTTAAATAAGCGATTCAAACTTATGACTGATAACACTAGGTTCGGCCTTTACGACAGCTCGTTAGATAAGAGTAGCTGTGGCGTTGGCTTCCTAACCCGAAAAGACGGCAAGCAGACCCATGACCTTTTAGTGAAAGGCCATGAGGCACTTTGTGCTGTGCCACATCGAGGCGGCATGTCGGCTGAAGGTGTAGGCGATGGTGCCGGTGTATCAATCGATTTATCATTGGAATTTTTTAACCGCGTCACCGGGCATGATTTATGTTTGGGTCAGTTTGGGGTGGGCAATTTTTTTATGCCAAGCGATGTCAGCCAGCATGAATTAGCAAAGCAATTAATTGATGATGCGCTCAGCGCTGCAGGCATGACGACACTTATCACCCGCGATGTGCCAGTTAATAATGACGTGTTGCGTCCTGCAGCTGTGCAGTATCAATTGCCGATTATACAGTGGGTATTTTTAGCTCCCGAGGGTATTGAAGGCGATAGTTTTAATCGAAAGATTCACCAAGTTTTATTGACAGTAGAATCACGAGCTTATACCGAGCCTAAGCTAAGTGGGCTTTATCCTTTGTCTTTATCAGCGCAGATGCAGGTTTTGAAAGGGCGTGTTAACTCAAACGAAATTATCCCTTATTTCTGCGATTTGAATAATAGCCAGCAAAGCATCCATACGCTGTATTTTCATACTCGTTTTTCCACTAACACAGATCCGCATCCATCCATGGCGCAACCTTTTCGGTTGATGGCACATAATGGCGAGTTGAACACCGATAAAAAGAATCGTTTATCAGAGGCGGCCATTGCTAGGGCAAAAGAAAACAATATTATTCGTCCCAAAGGTCAGTCTGATAGTTGTCGGTTAGATCAAACTCTGCAGTCTAGAGTGATTGAAGATGGTTTAGATTTAGTCACAGCCGTAGTGTCGATGATGCCGCCCGCTTGGGAGAACGACCAAACCTTATCGCCAGCTGTCAGAGCGATGTTGGAATATTTTTCTTTATATGAAGAGAAAAACGACGGCCCTGCTGCGTTGATTTTTGGCGATGGCAGCATTATTGGTGCGCGTCTCGATCGTCTTGGTCTTCGACCACTTCGAAGTATTGAGACAGAAAATTATTTGGCAGTTATGTCTGAGGCAGGTCAGATTGATTTTAAAGACGATGCTGTTTTGAGCAGAGGCCGAATAGAAGCGGGGGGTATGTTGTATTATGACCACCATCAAAAACGCTCGTTTAATACCAACCAAGCCCTTGAGATGTTGGCTGAGCGGCGTGATTATATTCAGCTTGTGAGTGGAGCACGCACTCATATTGAAGTATTACCAGAACCAGAAGAATCTGGTTTAGAGTCAATGTTAGATTATTATGGTGATTTAACTTTGCCTGGAAGATATGTTTCATACTCACACAATCAAGAAAGTTTTAGATTTTTAATGGACCCAATGTTAGCGACCGGCGTTGAAAAAGTATCAGCCATGGGATACGGCAATGCGATTAATGCTCTGTCAGATAATGAAGGTGGTCTAGTTAAATATTTTTCTCAGCGGTTTGCGCAAGTTACAAATCCACCACTTGATTCTATACGCGAAGCTGAAGGCATGACTCTAAGAGTTGCGCTTGGCGCAAAACCAAATATTGGCGACAAAGCTACTCATCAAATTATTATTGAATCACCAATTTTGAATTTTGATCAAATTGGTCGCATTTGTGATCAGGGAAAAACACCAGTTAAGCGATTTAGTATGCTGTACGAACCTGTCTTCAATGATCGTGATGCAAATCAGTTATCTCTGGTAGGGTCTATAGATAACTTATGTGATCAAGTTGAACAATTTGCTAGTGATCATGGTGGAATTGTAATTTTAAGTGATCGAGAAATATCAAGTAATTTTGCCCCTGTTGCAGTGACTTTGATGGTCTCGGCAGTTAATCAACGTTTAATTGAAGCAGGTCTGCGATTGACTGTTTCAATAATTGTTGAGAGTGGCCAGATAAAATCTTCTCATCATATTTGCTGTGCATTAGGCTTTGGTGCGGCAGCCGTCTATCCATTGGGTGTTCAGCTGCGTGCAGAAGAAAAATTCTCTGAAGACCCTGACCTTGCTTATAATAAGTTCGTTAAGGCGGCAGAAAAAGCACTAATGAAGACAATGGGCAAAGTAGGGCTTTGTACCGTCGAGAGCTATTCAGGCGGTGAATTCTTTGAGCCAAACTTTCTAAATACCGACGATCCAATTTTTCGTCGCTACTTCCCTAACATGAAATCGCCAGTTGGGGGTGTGGGCTTTATCGAAGTAGCTCAAGCAATGACAGACTGGCATCAGCATGCGCTAGACTGTCATTCCGAAAATGATATCCCGATGCTTGGCTTATTTAAAGAGCGGGCAGAAGGCGCAGGCCACAGTTACGGCATTACGGCTGTCAGGGGTTTTGTTGATTTAACCGAAGAAAAAATTACTTTTGGGGATCAAGACGATAAAGACACTAAAGATACCTTACGTTTATTAACCTTAAATCGCATGGAGAGTGCATTTGGCATCAGTGAGGAAGGCTATACCAACACTAGCTTTGATCGATTAACTAACGATGAAGTTAATAACTTTGAGATCACGCCCGGATACCGTGAATTCTCACGCTCTATGGCAGAAGAAAGAGCTCGGCGACCTGCCGCTTTGCGCGATGTTTTGGCGTTTCCTGCCGATATTAGTTTTATCGATAAGGCAGATGATTTTCGCGAAGAATTGATGCGATTTAACCGTGCTGGTAATAATGATTTTGTTATTCGTGGCCTGGATTGCGAACCACTTAGTGAGACTGACTTTGCTTTACAATTAACCGGCAGCAAAGCTAATGATGCTAAGCGACTTGAGCAATTAGCCATTTCGTTTATCGATCGCTTTGGTGATAATATTATAAGCCATCAAATTAAAGGGCAACGTCTGCTCATAACTGCAAGCCACGAAGCGCTCGATTACCTCACGCGTTTGCGCTCGGCACTGCCCGCTCTACCACTTGAAGAGGTGCAGGCCGCCAGTGAGATAACCCCATTTTTAGCCTCTGGTGCAATGAGTCATGGTGCTTTAGTCGCGACTGCTCACGAGGCAGTTGCGCACGGCACAAACATGGTCGGGGGTATGTCGAATAGTGGTGAGGGGGGGGAGCATCTATCTCGATACGGTACTATTCGCGCTTCAAGGATTAAGCAGTTTGCGTCGGGCCGATTTGGTGTATGGGCAGGGTATCTAGCTGACCCCATGCTTGAGGAAGTTGAAATTAAAATTGGTCAGGGCGCTAAGCCAGGTGAGGGCGGTCAATTGCCTGCACCAAAAGTAAATGTTGAAATTGCCGCTGCTCGCGGTGGTGTGCCCGGTGTCGAGTTAATTTCGCCACCACCGCACCACGACACGTATTCAATCGAGGATTTGGCTCAACTGATTCACGATGCCAAAGCGGCACGAGTACGTGTGATTGTTAAGCTCGTATCATCCGATGGTATAGGCACCATTGCTGTTGGTGTTGCCAAGGCAGGCGCTGACGTTATTAATGTTGCGGGTAATACCGGCGGCACGGGTGCAGCGTCAGTCACATCGCTCAAATACACGGGCCGTGCGGCAGAAATCGGTATCGCTGAAGTACATCAAGCGTTGTCTGCAAACGGTCTTCGCAGCAAGGTCATCCTCCGCTGCTCTGGTGCCCATCAAACCGGATCTGACGTAGTGAAGTCTGCTTTAATGGGCGGCGACAGTTTTGAGTTTGGCACCACGGCATTGATGATGCTGAAGTGTGTAATGGCAAAAAACTGCAACATCAAATGCCCTGCAGGTTTGACTACTAACCCAGAAGTGTTTGATGGCGATCCTCGTGCACTGGGTCAATATTTATTGAATATTGCTCATGAGGTGAGAGAAATTCTTGCCCAGCTTGGCTTGCGGTCTTTACGCGAGGCGAGAGGTCGAAGTGATTTAATGCATCTGTTAGATCACCCTTCCTCGGTTGGCCAATTAGATTTAAGAGCTATGTTGACAGTGGTCGATGAGTTTAAAGTTGATAATCCTATTTATATGGAACGAGATTTTGCTGTCGACGATCAATTTCTTGTCCATGTTAGACAAGCCTTAATCGATAACAAACAATTATCGGTTACTGTTCCTGATAGCCGTCATTTAAACAACTGCAATAAAAGTGTCGGTGGTCAGTTGGCAATTGACTTAGAACGCATCCTGAATCATGAATTGGCTGATATCGATTTGCCCGCAGTATTACAAGACCAGCGTGGCCGACGCTACCTTCGCGAAGCAAGCGTTAATATTGCCACACATGGTTCCGCTGGTCAGTCTTACGGTGCTTTCTGTAATGACGGCATGGTGTTGGAGCATACGGGCACCTGTAATGATGGCGTGGGTAAAACCGCGTGTGGTGGCCAGATTGTGGTGCATGCGCCTGCCAGCGAAAATCAAGCCATGGGTAATAATGTTTTGATAGGCAATTTTGCTTTATTTGGCGCAACAGGCGGAAGAGTCTTTATTGAAGGTCAAGCGGGTGATCGATTTGCGGTGAGAAATTCTGGATCGACAGCAGTTGTAGAAGGCGTGGGTGATTTTTGTTGCGAGTATATGACCAACGGTGCAGTATTAAACTTAGGTGGTTTTTCTAAAGGGTTTGGTAATGGTATGTCCGGCGGTTTTGCCTACCAATATGATCCTGACTGTCTTTTTGCTGACAGTATTAGCCATGACTCAGTACTACTGGGTTCATTATCAGAAAGCTCTGAGCAATCGGACATTCATGCGCAAGCGGTTAAGACATTATTAGTTTGGCACGTAGAGGCAACCAACTCGCAAAAGGCAAAGCAATTGCTGGCCAATTGGGATGTTGAGAAAAAGAATTTTTCCTACATCATTCCGCGTGCATTACTGCAGTATCAAGACTCTGAGGCTATTTTAGCGGCTAAACCACGTAAAGAGTTACTTGAAGAGTTGGCGACAGCGCTTGCAGCTCACCAAGTCAATAAGCTTAAACGTGCTTGGCGCTCAGGGCAGCCCGTCTTTCATGGTTTCGTGCCAGACACGCAACTTGGCGATGATGGTGACAAGAAATATGAATTATTGAATACCTATTCCGTGTTAGATACAGCACAAAAATTAGCGCTTAAAAAATTGCCCTCTATCAATGATGTTCAGCATCCTGAAGCGGTTAAAGCTACGCGCAATCTGATTTTGACTGAAGATTTTGCTTTAATGAATGGTTTATTGCGTCACTCTCGCCAAGCGATTGCTGGTTATAGTGATAGTGAGCTGGCAGCAATGATTGCTAATAAACGATTAAACGATTTTAAACAGACGCTAAGTTTGCGTAATATTATATCGATGGACAGCCCAGCTACTTATGGCTGGATTATCCATCAGCAACAGAAAAACAAAACAGCATTAGGTCGAATTCCAAGCTTTGAAGAGCTATTTGCCTTCAACGCGATGAATGATTTATTACCTAATGTGAGTCAATTATGAGAACCGTGCATGAAACCTCCCTTTATACCCGATGATGCCCCTTTTACGGGTGACCAAAAATCTTGGTTGGCCGGTTTTTTAGCGGGCTTACAATCTGCTAAGCAGATGGCAGATCAGCAAAATGCATCTTTAACTGCGACTGCTGGTCAAGTTGCACCACGGCTGGATATTTTATACGGCAGTCAAACTGGTAATGCTGAAGGTATTGCTATGGATGCTGCTAATGTGGCTAGAAGTCAAGGATTTAATCCTGTGGTTCAGGGTATGGATGACGTGAGTATAGAAGATTTTGCTCAGATGGGAAAAGTCATTTTTTCAGTCGCGACTTACGGCGAGGGTGAAATGCCTGATAACGCCGAATTATTTTGGCAGTCACTGTCTGCTAGTGATATGCCGAAATTACCTGATATGAAGTTTGGCGTATTAGCTTTAGGTGACACGGGTTACGATGAGTTTTGTCAGGCCGGTAAGCTTATTGATATGCGTTTGGAACAATTAGGGGCTACCCGCTTAGTTGATCGCGTTGACTGTGATGTTGATTTTGAAGATATGGCTGAAGAGTGGATTAATACCACCATACCGTTAGCGAATGATGGTGATGCCGTTGTAACGACTATTCCGCTTCAGGCGGAATCAGCGGTGGTAAAATCAATTTGGAATCGAAAAAACCCTTATCCGGCTACCGTTACAAAAAATCTATTGTTATCGGCCGAAGGCTCGGCTAAAGAGATTCGTCATTTTGAAATTGACCTTGGCGATAGCGATTTGAGCTATGAAGTTGGTGACGCGCTTAATGTGATGCCGGTTAATGATGCTGGCTTAGTTAAATCTTTGTTGGCTTATTTTTCATTGTCTGCTGATACCGTGCTCGAAGGTCAGGAGCGCACGCTTGGTGAGTTGCTGACTTATAAGTACGAGATTTCAACCCCTTCTAAAGAGCTCATCGCTGCAGTAGAAAAAATTGCCGATCACGATGCCTTTAGTCATGTATTTAAGAATGGTGACAAAGAAGCGTTGGCTGATTTTTTGTGGGCGAAGGACATTCTTGATTTACTGCAATTAACAGAAAAAGTGAGTTTTACTGCTGACGAACTCTTGGTTTTACTTAAGCCGTTACAGCATCGAGCGTATTCGATATCCTCCAGTGTTAATAAACACCCCGGTTCTGTTCATTTAACTGTAGCGGCGGTTCGATGGTCATATGAATCTAGGCAGCATTTGGGAGTTTGTTCAACGTTTCTTGCTGATCGAGTTGCTGAAGGTGATAAAGCGGGCATTTTTATTTCTACTAATAAGTCATTTCGTATTCCCGCTGACGACGCTGCGCCAATGATTATGGTTGGGCCAGGAACCGGTATTGCCCCATTTAGAGCTTTTTTAGAGGAGCGGCAGGAGCGTCAAGCAACCGGGCCAAATTGGCTTTTCTTTGGCGATCAAACTCGTGAATTTGATTTTATTTATCAAGATGAATTGGCCGCTATGCAAGAACAGGGTGTGTTAACTCGTCTCGACTTAGCTTTTTCTAGAGATCAGGCCGAGAAGATTTATGTGCAGCATAAAATGAAACAACATGGCGCCGAACTGTTTTCATGGTTAGAGCAGGGCGGTTACTTTTATGTTTGTGGTGATGCAACCCGAATGGCGCGTGATGTTGATCAAGCGCTTGCCGATGTGATTGCGCAACACGGCACAATGAATACTGAAAAAGCCACCGATTATGTGAATAACCTTAAGCGTGAAAAGCGTTATTTACGTGATGTCTATTAAGTTAACAGCTGTTTTAGTCAGCGACCTATCATGTCTGCATTAAAAAACGATCGTTTTATTCGCGCACTGCTTCGTCAACCGGTAGATGCGACACCGGTTTGGATGATGCGTCAGGCAGGGCGCTATTTGCCGGAATACCGTGCTACAAGGGCTAAAGCAGGTGATTTTTTGTCGCTGTGTAAAAACACAGAGCTGGCAACGGAAGTGACCTTGCAACCATTGCAGCGTTTTCCTTTAGATGCCGCTATTTTATTTTCTGATATTTTAACGATTCCTGATGCGATGGGGTTGGGCCTCTATTTTGCCGAAGGAGAAGGGCCTAAATTCCAGCGTCCTATTAGTTCGCAGACCGATATTGAAAATCTATCAGTCGATGTGTTGAGTGATCTACGTTACGTGATGGATGCGGTCACTATGATTCGCCAAGCCTTGGATGGGGCCGTGCCATTAATTGGCTTTACCGGCAGCCCCTGGACACTAGCCACGTATATGGTTGAAGGTGGCTCGACCCGCGAATTTAAAAAGATTAAGCGTTTACTTTATGCCAATCCAACGGCTATGCACCTGTTGTTAGATAAGTTGGCGATAGTAGTGACTAATTACTTGAACGCCCAGATTGATGCCGGTGCGCAAGCAGTACAAATATTTGATACTTGGGGCGGTGTCCTTAGTCACGCCAGCTATTTGGAATTCTCGCTGGATTATATTCAGAAGATCATTGCTGGTTTAAAGGTTAATCGACCGGATGGTACGGTGGTGCCTGTTATTGCTTTCACTAAAGGTGGAGCACCTTGGTTGGAGGCTATTAGCCAATGCGGCTGCCATGCGGTTGGCCTTGATTGGACAGTGGATCTCGGTATTGCAAAAGCTAAAGTAGGATCGCAAGTAGCGTTGCAAGGTAATATGGATCCTAATATATTATTGGCGCCTATCTCGGTTATTGAAGAAGAAGTCAAAAGATTGCTCGCGTCTTACGGGCAGCATGACGCAGACTCTGGCCACGTTTTTAATCTCGGGCATGGCATTACGCCAGACGTTGAACCCGAACATGCGGCCGCCTTTATCGAAGCGGTTAAGCAGTTTTCCCCGTATTATCATCAGTAGTCAATCGATGGCCACTTAACGTTATCATTAGCTTAAATTTTGATTCATAGACAATGAAGGCATTGATTCGTCAGGTTTGCCTACAACGACGGCCGGCACACCGGTAACCATTGAGTGTGCAGGAACGTCGTTAAGCACTACGCTGCCAGCACCGACTTTTGCCCCTTCACCAACATTGATATTGCCTAAAATCTTACTGCCGGCGCCAATCAATACGCCAGCTGCTATTTTAGGATGACGATCTTTGGTTTCTTTGCCGGTACCGCCAAGCGTGACGGATTGCATGATTGAAACATTGTCACCGATAACACTGGTTTCTCCGATAACAATCCCTGTTGCATGGTCCAACATTAAACCAAAACCCACTTTTGCAGCAGGATGAATATCAACACTAAAGCAGGTCGATATGCGGCTTTGCAGAAACAATGCAAATTCACGCCGTTGTTGATGCCACAGCCAATGCGCCACCCGAAAAGCTTGTAAGGCATGAAATCCCTTATAGTATAAAAATGGGGTGCCACATTCATTACAAGCCGAATCACGATTACGAATCGCTAAAATATCGCTAAAAGCAGCGTCTACAATCGTATTATCTTTTTCGTAAGCTTCGCTAAATATCTCTTGCAGTGACTGAGCGGAAGCAGTGAGATTGCAAAGAAGGTTAGAGAGATGAAGCGATAAAGCTGAGGCAAAATTTTCATGGTTGAGAATGGCTTGATCCAAGAAGTCAGCCAATAAGGGCTCAGCTTTAGCTTCCTTTTTTGCCTCTGTTAAGATGCATTTCCAGATCTTTATTTTTTCACTGGCGAATTGAGGATCCGAAGGAAGTGGCGGATTGTTAGTCATATAAGATCCTTAAGTGAGGCAAATATTCTGTGTGTTGCCGCATATAGGTTGATTTTGTTACCCATTGTTACGGTTGTCAACCGTAAGATCAGCGGTTAACTGCCATAAGCTATGTTGACTTTTGTGGTATTTTTTTTCGAAGTCCGACAGCCATTGATTATTATGTATTTCCAGTAATATTTTTTGGCTGGTAAATCGCTGTGTTGTTAATGCGGTAGAAAATTCATCGATATAGATAGGCCAATTGCTCCTTATTTCAAGTTGACCGCCTAGGGCGATGATTGTTTTGAATAATGGAGAGGTATGCCAGCGCCGTTTCAAATGGTGTTTTTTTGGCCATGGGTTTGGGTAAAGTATAAAGTGCCGCAGTAAAGCTATATTGTCATTCGCTGCCAAGCGCCAGAAATCAATAAGGTCCGCCCTAATTAAGATAAAATTAGGGTTGTTAAGCGATTGGTTGGCCTTATCTGCTTGCTTAGTGAGGCGTGATAGGGACTTATCGATACCGATAATAAAGGAATCAGGGTATTGGGCGGCTAGTTTCAAAGTGCTATTACCATTGCCACAACCGGAATCAAATATAATAGATGGCTTATTTATTGCCGCTATTGCTTGTTGATAGGCGCGTTGGTTGTGTTCTGCAATAGGCTTTTGAAACTGCGTACGCCAATGTTTATGAACGACTTCACCGACCTTGTCATGCGCTTCAGTTTGATTGCTGTCAACATTACTTGAAGAGTATTCCATAGTCGTGGCTTGAATAATCGCTGTTAATAAACAATTGTCAATTTGTTTATATTAGGGTTTATATTATGGCATAGTATATCATTAGATATGTATATCTATTGTTTCAGTTGATTTAAATACCTTAGGAACACTGATAATGCAAAAAGATTATCGACCTTACTGGATTAAAAAAACCTATTTAAGGTTACGGGGCGCCTATGCCGAATATTTTTTGCGGCCTCGATTTAAATTCTTAGGTCAATTTGGTACTTTTATGCGGCCATGGCATATTAAGATCAATGGCGAGGGAATTTCGTTAGGTGATTGTGCAACGATCGTCGCTGAACCAGATCGCCACGTCTCGATTGGTGTTTGGGGTGTAAGTGAAGGCGATGGCGAAATAACTATCGGTCATTATGTGATGATATCTCCAGGGGTAAGAATCAGCGCGGCAAATAAAATCTCCATTGGCGATAGTTGCATGTTCGCTAACGGCGCTTACATTACAGACTCAGACTGGCATGGTGTATATGATCGCATGAGTCGCGACCAAGCTAGCAAGCCTGTGATCATTGAAGACAATGTTTGGATTGGCGATCATGCCACTATCTTGAAAGGAGTACATATCGGTGAGAACAGTATCGTAGCAGCAGGTTCAGTGGTCACTAAAGATGTACCGGAAAATACTATCGTAGCAGGGAATCCAGCGGTTAAGGTTCGTGATCTTGATCCCGATCAAGGATTTAAAACCAGAAGCGATTTTTTTGCTGATCCATTAGAGCATGCAAAAGAATATGATCAGATCGACCGCATGATATTAGAAGGTAACTCGTTTTGGGTGTGGCTGATTAGTCTTTTTTGGCCTGGCATAAAGAAGTAACGCTACTAATTAACCGCTTCTGTTGCGCCTAATTGTTGGCTTATTGGCAGTGTTAATTGGAAGCATGACCCTTTGCCTACTTCGCTACTGAGGCTGATATCACCTCCAATTAATTTAGTAAGATTCATCGCGATTGATAGTCCTAGACCGGTGCCAACAAATTTCCTCGTTTCACTGCCATCTATTTGTCTGAAAGGCTCAAAAATAACGGCTTGCTGCTGTGGGCTAATACCGATACCGCTATCGATAACGTAAATAGTTAAAAGCTCATTATTGATTGAAGCCGATAATTGAATGGAGCCTTGGTGGGTAAATTTAGCTGCGTTGCTCAGCAAATTTAATAGCACTTGAAATAATTTCTTCTGATCAATGTCGATATCTTGTTTAATATTTTTTGTATTAACAGTTAATGTATTGTTATTTTTTTCGATAAGCGGTGCAATGGTATCAGCTACTTTATTAAGTAATTCAGCGACATTAGTTTGCTGGTTATTAAGTTCCATTTTGCCGGCTTCAATCTTTGATATATCTAAAATTGAATTGATTAAACCTAATAAGTGGTCTGCATTATGCGTGATTTTATCGAGGTCGCCCTGGGTATGAATAACCCCTTCATCAAGCAGTAGCTCTTTGACGACTTCCGAATAACCAATAATGCTTTGCAGTGGTGTGCGAAGCTCATGAGTAACATTAGCAAGAAACTCGGTTTTATGCTGGTTGGCTTCTAAAGCGGCATCCCTTGCTTGAACTAATTCACTGGTTCTCAAGGTAACCTCTGTCTCCAGTAGGTTTTTTTGGCTACGTAATTTTTGATCGCGCTCAGCTAAATTAGAAATCATTTGGTTATAAACTTCAGCGACTTTAATGATTTCTTTTGATGCATTATCGTCGATTTCAGAAATTCTATAGTTGCCGTCTGATGTTTGCTCCATTACCTTAGTTAGTTTATTCATTGGCGTTAATAGCCGCCGTAAAGTGAGTATTAATAGCGTAGCGAATACTAAGCCATAACCGAGGCCGAGGCCTAGGTTTCGTATAAATAATAGCAATTGAAAGCTTCGTAATTCAGATGTATCAATTTGTAAGGCAACATAGCCTAAGTATATTTCTTCAATACTCTCATCGTTTAGGCCAAAGCTACTGTTATCTTCGCTATAAGAGGTGAAGACAGGTGCAGCAACTTGCCATGTCGTTTGGCTAGAAGAAAAAATTTGTGCAGTTTTATCTTGCCAATCATTTTTTTCTAGCGATGAGAGTATCGCTTGGTTCGTTTCACCTTCGGCTAAGATGATTTTACTGCTGTCGCTGATGACTGCAACATGCTTGATACTCGGATAATTTAAAGTGGCTAATGCTGCTTCTTTGGCGTTTTCACCGCTTTCGTAAATTAATGCTAGCTCGCTGAGTTGAGCAAAGTGCTCGGTTGCTTGTAAGCCCTCTCGTTCATAAAATGTAGCAATCATATTGCTGGCAATATAGGAATAGGCAAATGCAGCGGCAATAGCAATGATAAAACCGGTGATGGCAAAGTTGATAAAAAGCTTTTTTTGAAAGCTTTGGGGCTTTTTATTCCCCGCTTTTTTTCTGGCGTATAAAGAGGAATTGATTAACTGTATAAAACTCATTATTCCACCCCTAGCGTTGCGTTGGGTAGATTTTATCAAATCTAGCCTGATCTGTTGCGCTTAAGCGAATACCAATGTGCGAGCTGGTTCGTAAGTTAATGGCAATACGGAGTTCCTGAGTGCCAATAACGGGATCATTTGTTTTACCTTGGAAGTGATCAGCCGCAAATTCAGCTAGCTGGCTGCCCATTTTTTGATGCTCTGGGTAGATGGCCATTAGGCCACCGAGCTTTGTATGCGAAGGGTTGTTAGAAAATACTGCTAACTTTTTACCCCATGCGCGCTCGAGTAACATTGGCAGTATCGTTTTAGAAGGTACAATATTTCGTAGCGGCAACCAAATAGCTGAAGTCTTCGGCGAGGCATCATCTAAAAGTTTCTGATATGACTCAACACCGGCTTTAATATTCTTAGCGTTGTAGCCAATAATATTAAAACCATATTTGGGAGCAATTTTTTTGGCTTTGTTGTACCACCAACCATTTATTGATTCGTTATATACCATCATCACATCTTCAATATGGGGTGCAATACGTTTCAGTTCTTTTAATGCCGATTCAGGATCGCTCGACAAACTGAGCGTTGGTCTTAACGACTGGTTGCCAGTAATTCCCCCGGCTATAACCATTGTATCGATAGGTAATAATGCGGCTAAGCGGTAACTGGTATTGCCTAGCGCAATGACTAATTCACTGTTGTTTTCCAGAATATGTTGTTCAACCATCTCAATGGATGATGCTTTATCAATCATAAGAATAGAAATTTTAAGATCGCTATTCGATCTAATACCCTCGGCAATATCTTCATAAATAGTTTTAGCGGCGCCAGTCACTAAAGGCATAATTAAGCTTGTTTTAATCGGAATAGTGGTGCTTGATTCGAACGGGGTAATACGGTTTTCAGCATGGCTTAAATCGCTAATGATTATAAGAAGCAACAAGCAGGCGATACGCAGAAAGAAACTGCGAGGTAGTTTATTGCTTGAATAGCAAATTGCTTGCCTAGGTGCTGTTATATAAGTCAATTGTGTGCAGTATCCCTAGCATAATTACCGTCATTGGTTAGTTTATTAAATAGCCTAATTTTGCAACTGATGCAGTAAAATGAGTTCTTTGAGCTTTAAGTTTGGCAGATATTTGGTAATTTGCCGCCAATATTTGATTATTTTTTAATTCATTTGTAAATAATTCATTAAAACCAATAATTTACATGACAAACTGAAGGTATGGCTGTAAAAATATCGTCTATAGTAAGCAGAATATTATTGGATAAGCTATTGGTCGTTGTTGGGGTGTTTCATAAGGCATAGACTGGTTAATAAAGTCGATTATCAGTGTGTTTTTGCCTATGTTTATTCAAACTTAAAGGGTATTAAGTGTCTGAAATAAAACATATTATTGGTAAATCACAGGCGCCAGCTAAAACGGCTACCCCCGCTTTTACTTACGCTGATTTGATCGTTGATTATCTCAGTCAAATCGATGTCGAGTATGTTTTTGGAATACCCGGTGGCGCGATTGAAGGGCTGTTTGATGCTTTAGCCCGGCGTCATAAGGGCGAAATTCCCCAAACATCGGTTCATCACTCCCGCGCGCTTGAGCGTAAAAGGTCTCGCTCAGTATCGGGCCCCCAGATGGTAGTGGCTCGTCATGAAACTGGCGCTGCCTTTATGGCCGACGGCTATGCGCGATCAACGGGTAAGTTAGGTGTTTGTTGTTCAACCACGGGCCCAGGAGCAACGAATTTACTGACGGGTGTGGCTAATGCCTATGTCGACCGGGTGCCGATGCTGGTGATTACCCCTCAAACAGCCTTGCCGAGCTTTGGTCAGCGGGGTTTTCAAGAGTCATCGAGTGATTTAGTTGATGTTGTGTCTATTTTTGATCACTGTACTCGCTACAGCTCATTGGTTTCGCATCCCGATCAATTAGAAGGAAAATTATTCACAGCCTTATCAACGGCATTCCGACGCCCTCGCGGTCCTGTCCATTTGAGTATTCCGGCCGATATTTTATCGATGCCCGTGCCGAATGCTGCTGCTAGCTTTAATGTCGCGACTCTGCTCAGAGAGCCAGTTGCAGTCGATGATGCCAGTTATCAAGCCTTACTGTCAGCGATCGAGGCGTCTCGTTTTAATGGCCGTAATATCACGCTTTTAATCGGTGAAGATTGCGGTGATGCTGCCGACCAAATTTTGCATTTTGCTGATTTAGTCGAAGCGAATATCGTCAGCTCGCCTGCCGGAAAACGTTGGTTAGGTGCTGGCCACCCTCGCTATTGTGGTGTATTCGGTTTTGGCGGCCATGAAAGTGCTCGCCGTGCATTGGTTGATGACAGTGTTGATCTAGTGTTAGCGGTGGGCACCAGTTTTAATGAGCTAGATACCGCAGGCTGGGATACCCAAGCTTTGTTGAATGATCGCTTAGTGCATATTGCTTCTTCAGTGGGTAGCTTTGATCGCTCACCCATGGCTTATTTGCATGTATACGGCAACTTGCATACCTTATTTGCCAAGCTCATTACTGGCATTGATCCGAAATACCTCGCTTATCCGCATGCTACGGTCGATGCGCTTCAGGCGTCGCAAGCTAGCCAAAAGCTGATGACTCATTTGCTGCCAGCCAATATTGAAATTATTGAGCCAGAAAAATTATTAAGTCAAGATTTACCCATAAAACCGCAGCGTTTAATGGCGGCGCTAACCGATAAGTGTGCCGATAATAGCCGTTATTTTGTTGATACGGGTAATGCTTGGAGTTGGGCGACGCATTATATGCATCTACCTAAAGCGGATGCTTTTTACATTGCTATGGGTTTTGGCGCGATGGGCTGGGCTATTGGTGCGGCAGTGGGTGCTGCATTTGGTAACCGAAAATCACCGGTTGTGTGTATTACGGGTGATGGTTCTTATCTTATGTCTGGTCAAGAAATCACTGTAGCAATTGAGCATCAACTTCCCGTTATTTATATAATTTTGAATGATCAAGGATACGGTATGGTCAGACACGGTCAACGAATGAATAAGGCGGAAGAAGTGGGCGCTGAATTGCCGCCGATTAATTTTGCTGAAATGGCTCAGGCTGTGGGCGTCAAAGGTCATAGGGTTGAGTGTTGGGAAGACTTCAGTGATATTGATCCAACTGAGCTTCAATCGCCATCAGGTCCTATATTGCTAGATATTTTAATTGATAGTGAAGAAATTCCCCCAATGAAAACCCGCCTAGACATCCTAAAAGAATCCAAGCATGGTGTTGAGCTGGCTCAGCTCTCCTAAACTTTTCCTGTTATTTCATTGGCCTTAATTTTAAAAACTGACCTCCATCACATTTTACGCTTTTAATAGCGCTCGATTTTCTTCTTAAATGTGAAATCTTGAAAATAGCCTATAATTTCAGTTACTAGGTAACCCCCAGTATAAACAGCTGTTACTAGCTAAATGCTGCAAGCCGCTGATACGCATAGGAGTTTTTAATCATTTTGGCTTGTTGATAGGGGCAATTAGCTTAATTTGGCACTAACGAGACTTTAGTCATGCACATACCAACCTATTTTGTAATTATTTTTTTATTCATTAGTTCGATAGCGACGGCTCAAATTGAAGATGATCTCATCAGTCTTTACGATGAAGATGAATTGATCACAATTGCTACGGGGACAGCTCAAGAAGTGCGCTTTGCGCCGTCGGTTGCGACCGTGATTACTGAAAAAGACATTAAGAATACTGGCGCTCGTTTTCTCGATGATGTATTGGAGATGGTTCCAGGTATGCATGTAGGTAAGGGATCGAATCGCCAAAATTCTATTTATTCTCTAAGAGGCATCCATACTGATGAAAACCCACAGATTTTACTTTTAATTGATGGTATCAACACAGCTCAACTCTTCAATAGCAGCCGGTCATATAACTACCGTTTGCCGGTAGTTAATATAAGTCGGATTGAAATTATCCGAGGTCCGGGATCTGCGATTTATGGTGCGGATGCTTTCTCTGGCGTAATCAATGTTATTACTAAAACGCCCAGCGACTCCGATAAAAAATTCCTTGGTGGACGTGTTGGTTCTTTTGATTCGGATGATTTATGGTTTGTCGGTGGTACGCAATTAGCTGGTCTTAATGTTGATCTGGCTGTGGAGTATTCGCGCAGTGAAGGAGATGATGATCGTATTGTGCCAGTCGACGCGGCAATTCCCGGTGAACCTACTTTTGCTCCGAGCGCATTATCGACACATTATGAATTATTCAATAGTCGACTATCGATAGCAGATGATGATTGGAAATTTTCGTTGAGTTCATATAATTTAGTAAGTGCGGGCTTAGGCTCTGGCGGTGCTGAAGTTCTTGATCCTATTGGTCGCGATAAAGCCAACGCTTTTAAAGCACACTATAGCCAGCTCTTCAATGATTCGATTAGTGATTGGCGTTTTAGATTAGATATAAGTGCAGGAATCAATGATCAAAACCCGCGTTTTGTCTTATGGCCTAGTAATACTAACTTACCCTTTTTGCCTGGCACATTTCCAGAGGGCGTAATTGGTCAGCCTAGTACGGAAGATACTATTTATACCTTTGAGCTTGCATCCATATATGATGGATTGAAATCACATTCGATGCGAATTTCAGTAGGTTATGAATATCAAAAAATTGAAACGTCTGAAGTCAAAAATTTTGATTTTTTTGGAGGCATTACTGCTGGCACACTAACGGATGTGACGGGAACAAATTTGATCTTTCTCGAGAATCAAACTCGAGAGGTTCACTTTGTTTCATTGCAGGATGAATGGCAGCTGGCTAATGACTGGGCGCTTACTGTGGGATTGCGGTTTGATGATTACAATGATTTTGGCAGTACGATAAATCCACGTTTAGCTTTAGTGTGGGCCGCCGATTATAACCTCACTATGAAAGCCTTGTATGGACGTGCATTTAGGGCGCCCAGTTTCGCTGAATTATTCGCAAAAAATAATCCAGCAATTTTGGGTAATGCGAATCTTGATCCTGAGGTTATTGATACTTTTGAAATCTCGATAGAATATGACGTGACTAGCGATTTAAATACTAGTTTAAATGTCTTCTACTATGAGGTTGAGGATCTGATCGATTATCCTGGTTTGGGTCAGCCAGCAGCAAATCTTTTCGCACAGTATGGGCATGGCCTCGAGTGGGAATTAAACTGGACTATAAACAGTGAGTGGTCAACAAAAACTAACTTATCATGGCAGAATTCATCGCAAGCCGGTCTTCGAGTGGCTGATGCTCCTAATCATCAAGTTTATTCTATGCTAACTTGGCAGCCAGATTTAGAGTGGACTTTTAATGCTGTTGCAACTCGCGCCTTTGGTCGTGAAAGAGCGCAGGGTGACCTTCGAGATAAAATCGATGATTATTCCACTATTGATTTTATTGCTTACAACGATAACTTAATTCCAAATTTAGGAACTAGCATAATTATTAAGAATGTTCTCGACCGAGAAAATTTTGAGCCCAGCGCTATGAATTCTATCCCAGGCGACTATCCTTTAGAAGGCCGATCAGTTAGAATCGAATTCACTTATTCACTAAATTGATGCGTATAGTATGGTCAACCGTTCGGTTAAAAGTCGAAAGGAACCTTTTTCAAAAAAAGCCTCAACCAGCATTTGGAAAGAAGATGCTGATGAGTCTAATCCTTATCTTGTTAGTAAAACTCATCTGAGAGGATATAGTTTTGATGAAATCACAGAGCAATGTGATTTTATTGATACATTCTACTTGCTTTTTTTAGGTGATCTACCTAACAAAAATCAAAAGCAATTACTGCAATTGCTGTTAACTACCTTTATTAGCCCAAGCCCAAGACATCCGGCTTCAAGGTCGGCTATGAGTTTGGGCGGAGGAAAAACCTTTCCTCAGCACATTCTTCCTGCATCACTAGGTATTGCAGGAGGTGAATACTTAGGTGGCCGCCAAGTGCAACTTTGTATGCACTTTATCCAGAATAACTACCAGACTTTACCTAAAAAATGGCTTGAGGAGCAGCAAGCCACTTTAGCTCTAGCGGATAAATTGTTATTGGCTGAAGGGCGGATTATCTATGGTTTTGGCCAGCAGTATGGTGATGTTGATCCATATGCCACTCGATTAGCAAATAAGTTTTTAGGGAAATCTTTTTCAGGGCCTCATTTAACTTGGTGCGCTGAACTTGTTGATGGATTAAAGTTATACGATATAGGCTGGTTGCAAACCGGCATTGTTGCGGCAGTGCTCTGCGATTTAGGCTTTCCAGCCTATGCTGGCGCGGGCCTATTTCAACTCATACAAGCCCCTGGTTTACTTGCCCATGGGTTAGAAGCTTACCCTAAGTCCCGCACAGAGTTTCCATTCGTTAGTGATGAGGATTATCACATTGTCGACACTTAAAGTAGAAGATTACGATCGCTTACGGGGTAAATTACCTAATCGGACAGGCGGTTGGGTTCCAGGTACTGCAGTCTATTGTCGCGGTTATGATATGATGGACGATTTGGTGGGGCAGGTAGATTTTTTTCAGAGTTTGGTCCTTAACATTACTGGCCAATTACCAGAAGACCGGTTTGCTAAATGGCTACATGCAGCACATATCTGTGTCAGCTGGCCTGATCCGCGCATTTGGTGCAATCAAATTGGTGCTTATGCTGCGATGGCGAGAGCTACCGTAAATGCAGCTAGCAGTTTTGGAAACCTTGCTGCTGACTCCGTGATGTATGGCCAAGGTACATTGCCTATAGGAACTCGTTTAATACAGCGCTTTTATTCGCAGCATATTAATGAAAGAAAATCAGTTGAGGAAATTGTTGATCAGGAGATTGAGCGTAAGGGCGGTAAGGTTAATATTATGGGTTTTGCTCGGCCATTAGCGTCAGGTGATGAAAGAGTAGTTGCGATGCGAAGGACTGCAAAAAATCTTGCATTTCAAGATGGGCCGCATATGCAATTAGCGTTAGCTATAGAGGAGCTATTGTATGATCGTTACTCAGAGACGATGAATTTTACCGGTTATTTGTGTGCCTTTATGTCGGATTTAGGTTACTCAGCAGAGCAAGTCCATAGAATTTTTGCATTGATAGTTGTCAATGGTGTTACCGCCAGTTTTTGTGAAGAGGCTAAAAAACCGGCAGACAGTTTTTTGCCGCTAAGGTGTGATGATGTAGAATATACTGGACCGGCCAAAAGAGCATTACCGGATATGTCACATGAAAAAAGCTAAGAGCCGGTTTTTTTAATAGCTGGTATT
>CENX01024702.1_pt1 | contig 45088 bp, 38 predicted proteins | sample 361321 | NCBI WGS metagenome assembly CENX01 (sample SAMEA2619678, study PRJEB7988) | marine metagenome | isolation source: saline water (ENVO:00002010), including | reverse complement strand
AGCGATGGAATTGCTGTTGGAATGGCCACACGTATTCCGCCACACAATCTAACTGAAGTAGCAGGAGCAATAAATCTGCATATTAAGACAATTATTGAAGAGGGAGTTGATGATTATAAAATTCCTCAAATTTCTATAGAACAATATATGGAGCACATACAGGGTCCAGATTTCCCTACTGGTGCAGGTATTCATGGAGTCGATGGAATATATGACATGTATTCCAAAGGTAAAGGCAGATTCCATGTTCGCTCAAAATGCGATGTACTAGATGACCAAAAGGGGAAGAAGATTATTATTCATGAAATACCCTATCAAGTTAAGAAAGCGGATATGCTAGTTCATATTGCTGAACTGGTCAGTAAAGGGACTGTTATCGGTATTAGAGATATTAGAGATGAATCTTCAAAGGAAGGTATTAGGGTTGTAATTGAAGTTAAGAATAATGCTGATCCACATGCTGTTCTAAACCAATTATACAAATCAAGCAGATTACAGGAATCATATTCTGCTAACATGATGGGTATTCTAGATGGAAGACCCGTTCTACTTACTTTACCAGTTATTCTCCACACATATGTCCAACATAGGGAGTCAGTTATCGAAAGAAGAGCCAAGTTTGAATTGGGCAAGGCAGAAGCAAGAGCACATATTTTGGAAGGTTTGGTAAAAGCTCAAGACAGAATTGATGATGTTATTGCAGTGGGTAAAGCAAGCGCTAGCCGTGAACAATTTGAATCTGTGCTCAAAGGAGATGAGACTATGAGCGGAATAGCAGTATTTGATTTTACAGAACCTCAAGCTAAGGCTATTGCTGAAAGAAGATTGTACCAATTGAGTAGGCTTGATGTTGAAAAAGTTCAGAATGAATATTCTGAATTACAATTAAAGATTGCAGACCTAAACGATATAATTTCATCTCGTAGTAGAAGACTAGATATTTTATTGACAGAATTAAATGAAATGGTTGAAAAACATGGAGATGAGAGACGTTCTTACATAGATCCAATGCCACTTTCAATGGATAGAGAAGATCTAATTGAAGAAAGAGCTATTGCTATAACGCTAAGTGAGGATAATTATATCCGCCACTTACCAGTAGAATCTTTTAGAGTACAGAATAGAGGAGGTAAAGGACTCAAAGGTGTTGCCACTAAAGCAGAAGATACCCCTCAGTTAATCATCACTTGTTTTAGTAAAGATAGATTACTAATTTTCACAGATCAAGGTAGAGTATATGGGTTGAAAGCATGGGAAACTCCACTTGGAAGTCGACATTCTAGAGGAGGACACATTAGGAATCTTCTAGAAAGTTTACGCGACGATGAAAACATAGTAACAATTTTACCGATTTCTAGAGATTTATTAGAATCTCCTGAAGGAAATTATTTACTATTTGCTACTAAACTTGGACTGATCAAAAAGACACGTTTAGAAGAATATGTTAGAATAAATCGTAATGGTAAGTATGCTCTTCGATTCAAACTCGATGGCGATAGTTTGGTCAATGTTAGGTGTGGAACAGATGATTCAGATATAGTAATGATTTCTAGTACTGGATTCGCAAGCAGATTTGCATGTCAAAAGATAAGATCATCTGGTCGTGTTTCAGCAGGAGTATATGGCATTAAAACAGGCAACCGTAAAGGTGCAGATGGCGGTCATGTAGTTGGTATGATTGCAACTGACAATACCGAAACTCAAATTCTTACAATTACCAAAAACGGTATGGCAAAGAGAAGTAGACTTGGAACAGCAGAGAAGATACCTGATTTAGATTCAGAAGGAATTCAAAAAGTTGACAAAGAAACAGGTGAACTCAAAGAAAGAACAGATGGTTACCGAAAGACAAACCCGGGTGCTAAAGGCGCATTTACAATGAACATTGATCATGAAGAAAATGATGAGATCATCGCTGCTAGGCACATACCTGACTTGGAGGATAACCTATTTGTCTTAACCAAGAAAGGTATGATGATTAGATTACGTTCAAGTCAGACTAAAGAAACCAAATCCAAGAAATCTAAAGGAACCAGAATAATGGAACTGAGGAATAGTGATAAGTCCGGATTTACTGATGAAATCATCTTTGTTGCAAGACTACCTGCTGATTTGATTGATGAAGAAGATGATTTTGATGCTATGGATACAGATGGTGATGGAGTAGTTACTAGAGAAGAATTTGAAGCAGCTCAAGAGATGAAAAACCTACTTGAAGAAGAGTGATTTAAAATCGACGACTTGAAACATGATTACAGTTTGTCACGGCTTAGGCCGGAGTGTTTTTTGGCTAATGAGTTGATTTTATGGATGAGCGTTCATTGATTTATGATTGGAATACTATAGACTATGATTTCAATAGAAACCCTTCTAATCATCCTCACGGTGTTTGGTTTGATGATGAGACTCTAAGAGATGGATTACAAAGTCCTAGCGCAAGAAATCCGTCAATCGAGGAAAAAATTGAATTATTATCTTACATGGAAAAACTGGGAATTCAAAAAGTAGATCTTGGACTACCTGGAGCAGGACCATTTCATCGTGAGCACATTGATGCTCTGATCTCCCACATAACTTCCAATGATTATCAAATTAGACCAGGTGCTGCAGTTAGAACCTTGATGAATGACATCGAACCTCTGGTTGAAATGCAGAATAAACATGGAATTCCTATACAGGCTTCAGCCTTTTTGGGTACTAGCCCAATTAGACAATACACCGAAGGATGGACTATGGACAAACTAATTTCTACAATGGAAAAAGCAGTTAGTTATGCCGTAGAAAATGATGTGCCGGTTATGTTTGTTACAGAAGACACAACTAGATCTAATCCTGATGATGTAAAGAAAATTTATCAAAGAGCCATGGAATTAGGGGTCAGAAGATTATGCGTTTGTGATACTTGCGGGCATGTTACCCCTAATGGAGTAAAGAAATTACTTAATTTCATTGATGAAGAAGTTATCAAAGATGGGGGGTACCATCGTAGCGATATAGAAGTAAACTGGCATGGTCATCAAGATAGAGGTTTAGGAGTTGCAAATAATATTGCTGCGGTTGAAGCAGGTGCGGATGTAGTACATGGTACAGCACTTGGCGTTGGGGAAAGGGCTGGTAATGCCCCTCTTGACCAAACATTAGTCAATTTGAAATTGATGGGAGTAATTGACAATGATTTGACCCACCTAGATGAATACACTAGGTTGGCAAATAAGTATATTGAAGTCCCACTACCTAGAAACTATCCTGTTTTTGGTGAAGACGCATTTGAAACTGGTACTGGAGTTCATGCTTCAGCAGTGATAAAGGCTATGCGTAAAGGAGATAATTGGCTAGCAGATAGAGTCTACTCTGGAGTCCCTGCTGGTGACTTTGGACTAAAACAAGTTATCCGAATCGGTCATATGGCAGGGCGCTCAAATATAATTTGGTGGCTTGAACAGAATGGTTATGAGGTTACAGATGATTTAGTTGCTCATCTATTTGAAGTTGCAAAAAGTCAAAGAAGAAATATGGAAGACTCAGAGGTTGAAGCAGCAGTAAAGCAATTTTTGAATTAAGCATCTGCTTCTTCATAATCTGAGAATGAGTTTGATTTTTGTTGATTAGATTTTCCAGACATCCATTCACCATCAATTCCATCACCACTCCATTCACCATCGACATTAACTTCGTCAATATCCTGCTCTTCTCTCCAGATAGCATCTTCTTCAGAGCCACAAACAATGAATTTACCATTATCATCAATTTGTTCTTCTAGCAAAGAAATATGCTTCGAAACTGGTAGGAAATGCCCTACCGGCATTCCACTGGCTGTAAATGGATTAGTAGCTGCACCAACCAGTAAACCATCTTCTGGCGCCACAATATCAACTGTTAACCCAGGTGTTGCAGGGTCTGAAATAGTTGCAATAACTTCTCCTTCTCGCATTACGGAACCTGAAGTAACAAACATATCCAACAGTCCTCCTTCACTAGCCCTCAACCATCGAGAACCGCTAGCCAACATACGGAACCTTGGCCTATTGGGCTTACCGGGTATCATTCTTAATGACCTTAGGATATTAGTTACGCCATGAATAGCAACTTTTACAGATTCATTATCCAGTAAATTTGCCCCTCCTCCTTCATATGTGATAGATGGGATGTCATTTTCAACAGCCGCTTTTCTAAGAGATCCAGACGGTGGCTTCGAATCTAAAATAATTTCAATGCCAAATGCTTTAGCAAGTATATTGGAACCTGCATGAGCTAAATCAGCCCTTAATTGAGGCATATTTGAACGACCTTTGGCAGCACTATGTAAGTCTATAATTGCGTCACTATCTTTAAGTAAGTACTTCCATACTTGAGCAGCAACTCTTCGTGTAGTAGTTGTTTTGAAATTACCTGGGAAATTTCTATTTAAATCTCTACCATCAGGGAAATATCTAGACTTGGCTCTGTAACCTGGAAGATTTACAACAGGGACAATTCTTAATGTCCCAGCCATCTGTTTTGGATCCAAGGGATTACCAATGTCTGTAAAAGCATTAGATAACAAATGAGTACATGCTGAAGGACCAGTAAGTTCATCTCCATGAATACCTCCAAGAATTGTTATTGTAGGACCAGGCCTTTCGCCATGTATTACTGTAACTGGAATTGGCCATGGGTCTCCTAAATCAACTTCCAATAATGGTAAAGAAATTGTTCTTATTGTTCCTGGTTTGATTATTTTCCGATACAAACGAATATTGCCCCATTCTGCCGCTCTATCCCATTCAGGCCTATCCTCTGTTTGGTGAGCTTCTAATGCTTCTTTAATTGCAATTCTTCTTCTTTTAGGCAATTCATGAGCAACACGAACCTTCGTCTTGTCAGTACGTTTCTTGCCACCCATGTACGTGCGAATAATTCATTCATCAAGAACAATGCGATTGAAACAATCTATACAAACAAACAAAGACGGACTAATCTACGCTTATTTATGGATGAACTAGGGGTTCAACAAAAGTATGCAGCAAATTCAATTTGCTTTGGGTGTGGGCCAGCAAATAAAGAAGGTCTACGTATCAATAGTACTAGGATAGAAAATGGATTGTACCTAGAATACAAGCCAGAAGAACACCATCAAGCATTTCCTGGAATGATAAATGGCGGAATCATTGGAACATTACTAGATTGTCATGGAAATTGGACTGCAGCAATTGCTCTCATGGATCAGAGTGGTGACGAACAACCACCTTGTACGGTCACAGCATCTTATTCTGTAAAACTTAGACGCCCAACTCCTACTGATACTATCCTATGCGTCACTAGCCAAGTCAAATCAATTGAAGGAAATAAAGTGGAAGTCGAACTTTTATTGGAAGCAGAAGGTAAGGTTTGTGCAACCGGAAGTGGGTTATTTGTGGCGGTTAAAGAGGGACATCCTGCTTATCATAGATGGAGTTGATTAGATTAATGGTCAATCCTAATCATCAACAAATAGTTAAATTAGATAAATTAAGAAGTATAGTTTTAGATTTGATGCTGGACATGGAAGTTTGGAATAAAACTAACACTCAGGTTTTGAAGCAAATAAAGTTAGGTGTTTTAAGAAAAAATGCTACACAGAGGCATGGTGTGACCAGGTGGAAAATTGGTTCAGATATATCTGATCTAAATCCACAAGATGTAGAAGTAATAGATATTCATCCAGAGTTATTAGAGGAAAGATGGAATGCTTATGCTGCTTTTGTTTTGCATCATGAATACATTCACGCACTAGGTTTTAGAGAACATAATTCTAAATTTAGATTCTTGGAGAATGAATGGCCTGGCAATAGAGCATCTAAACATGGGAGTGAATTTACAGAGTTTTTACGATTTAAGAATGCAAAATGGATATGGAACTGTACTAAATGCGGTAAAGATTTCCCGAGAAAGAAACCATCTAAAGGCAAGTATAAATGCCGCGAATGCAATATTGTTTTGAAAGATAGAAAAGTCTAATCACTTCTTTTTAGACTTACTTTTAGCCTTTGATTTTGCTTCCTTAACCTTGCTTTCAGCATCCATATCAGCGTCTTCTGCGATTTTCTTAATGATCGATTCTTCTTCTTCAGAAATATCTCCATCTTTAGCAGCGGAAGTAATAGCTGCTTCTATGTTCATCTTTGCTGCATCTTCATCAGAGATTCCTAGAGCCGTTTGAAATGACTTTAATTCCTCTAATTCTTGTTCTGTAATTATTCCATCTTCCCAAGCAGAGTTATATGCCTCTAATAGGAAACTTTTGTATTCTTCAGGATTAAGTAAAACATCCCTAATGAGGCCATGATTTGGCCCGTCAGAGGAAGACATTTCAGATAATTCAAGAATTGCAATAGATCGTCTAACTTCTTTTACAGCCATATCTTTCAAACCATGTCCAGCCCATACAGCACCAGCAGCTACTACTGCTGCAGCAAACCATCGCATAATATCTGGATCAACGAGTTCACCTGGTTGAACTAAATGAAAAATACCAATTACAGCCATTGCGGCTCCGCACATCACTTCAACCCAATCATTTAGGTCAGGTTCATCGTCAAAAACTGAAAGTCTGTCTTCGATAATAGAGTCCATTTCATCGCTCATGTTGATAGGACAGTAGCAGAGGGGTCTTATGCGTGTCGGAATCACTCGGTGAAGCGTTGTCCTTTTGGACTGTTGGCGCGACAGTGGTATCATGGCGGCCGAGAAAGAGCATATCTCGAACTTGGAATTGCCATCAAAGGTAATCGATTTTATGTCTAAAAGTTGGGGCATAGAGAAATTACATCCTCCTCAATTACAAGCGATGCCTTCAGTGTTTAGTGGAAAAAATATTCTTCTTGCAATTCCTACTGCATCTGGTAAATCCTTGGTAGCTTATTTGGCCATAATGAAGAAATTATTAGTTGATGAAATTGGTACTAAGGCAGTTTATATCGTTCCACTAAAGGCTTTAGCGAGTGAAAAATTTGATGATTTAAAGTCAATGGCAAGCGCAGTAAATCTAACAGTAGGTTTGGGGATTGGTGATTCATCTTCAGAAGCAAAAAAAATTGAGGAATGCGATATTTTAGTCTGTACTTCTGAAAAATTAGATTCAATAATTAGAAATAATTCTCAAACGATGTCTAGAGTCTCTATCGTCGTGGCTGATGAATTTCATTTAATGAACGATTCCACTAGAGGGCCCACTTTAGAAATAAATTTGACTAAACTAAGATTCTTGAGGCCTGACGCTCAATTAGTAGCACTTTCAGCAACGGTTGGGAATTGTCAAGAACTTGCTGAATGGTTAGATGCCGATTTAATTCAGTCAGACTGGCGCCCAGTCGCATTAGAATATAGCACATTTCACGACCTACATTTGGAGCCTAGGATGGTACAATCATCACAAGTATCTAAATCCCCTGAGTTACTAAATCCCCCAAGAGATTTAGAAGGTCCAAAAACCCATCCAACATGGGTAGTGCTTAAAGACACAATCGATCAAGAAGGCCAACTATTGATTTTCGTTGGCACTAGAAGAAGCGCTGAGTCCGAGGCTTTGAAATTATCAAAACGAGTTTTCAAAGTTTTAGAAAAAGAAAATCCCGAGAGATTAAAAAAATTAAATGAACTTTCTCACACTTTAGAAGGAAGATCCCAAACAGCAATGGGCGAAAAATTATCCCAATGCATAGTTGGAGGAGTTGCATTTCATCATGCTGGATTGACCCATACACAACGCAAATCGATTGAAAATGCATTCAAAAGTGGATTATTAATTGCATTATCAGCAACTCCTACTCTTGCTGCTGGAGTTAATCTTCCTGCAAGAAGAGTATTGGTTAGAGACGTTAAAAGATGGGATGATGGAATGAATCGCCCACTTCCAGTTATGGAAGTTAGACAGATGCTTGGAAGGGCAGGACGTCCAAAGTATGATGATTATGGGGAAGCATGGATTTTGTGTAAAGGCACCGATGGTTGGGAAATAGCTGATGATGTCAGTGAAAGATATTTCTTTGGAGAAATAGAATCCATTTCCTCAAAATTAGCTAGTGAGCCAGCACTTAGGACACATTTACTTTCGATAATTTCCACTGGAGGTCTACAACATAGAGGAGATATTGGAGATTTTTTTGAATCTACATTTTTAGGGCATAGTGTATCAAAAAATATTCTTAATGAAAGAATAGATGAAATGTTACAATGGCTAGTCGAAGAGAGATTTATTAGAAAATTAGGTGTTGACGAATCGTATGCAGAAAAAAGGGCAGATAAAGAATTAGATTTATCTGATGAATGGGATGATAATATGCCTGCATGGGCTACTATTGCTCATACTACGACAGGAGTAGAATTATCAAAGACAACTCGAGAAGTTAATTCTACAAACAACTCTTCAGCCTATAATGAGCCAAGCTTTGGATTCCAAAAGGCTACAGAATTAACTCATATTGGTGCTTGGCACTCAGATGAAAGGAATGAATTTTCAGCCATGAAATATGAATCTACCATTATCGGTGATAGAGTGACTCAATTATACTTAGATCCACTTTCAGCCTCAATATTGAGGGTTGGATTGAGGAGGGCTGTTAGACGAGAGGTTCGTAAAGATTCAATAGTTACTAATTTTGGATTATTACATTTAATCACTACTACTCCAGACTTTTCATCTCTATGGGCTAAAAACAAAGATATGGAGATAAATTCTGAACTTTGGCTTAAAACGAATTCCGTAGAAGAACAATTACTTGCAGATTCCTCTTATGATGAAATGCTATTGGGAAATGTAAAATCTGCTTGGTTAATAGAAAAATGGAATAACGAAGAAAGCATGCGTTCTATAGAGAAAAGTTTAGATGTCAGTCCTGGTGATTTAAATTATAGAGTTGACTTAGCGACTTGGCTTCTACTAGGTTCCAAGGAAATTCTTCTTGCTGATGATGTATTCTCTAATGAGCATATGGCTGAAATTTCTGAACTTGTAAAAAAAATAGATATTCTGAGACAAAGAACAAGACATGGTTGTAAAGAAGATCTTCTAACCTTAGTAAATATTAGAAACATAGGACGTTCAAGGGCTAGAGAAATGGCCACTCTTGGAATAAGAACTCCAAATCAGGTGATGTCAATGAACTCTAAAATTAGGAATAAGTTATTGAATTTACGAGGTTGGGGGCCTATATTATTAGATAAAATACTTGGCGAGGTTGAAAACGTAGTATCTAAACAAAAAAGCAATACCAAGATTCAATTTACCCAAAAAGTGCGAGATGATGATATTCCACTTAATGATGAAAAAGTATCGGATGATTGAATAAAACTAACTTGTTGGGGCCAATTATGGAACTGGGAATATTTCCATGTATCGGGTGGTCTTCGAGTCAATTATCCAATGAAGAAATATTGAAACATTTTTTGAAAATTAGACCTTCCAGTAGATGGCTTATGTTGGGCTTCCATGTAGCATTATCGAACAATCAATTATGGACTGCTTGGCATTGTTGTGAAAGAAGACACTTACGAGAAAATAAACTTGCAAGAAGTATAGATGCAGAATTCATTAGATATCTTGCTGGTACTCATCATGTTTCAGAAGCATTCTCTAAAGCAGGTCTTGGGGACGGCGATTCTAAAGGTTGGTTAGTTTACCTCCCAGAGAGTCAAGATTTTTTGGATAATTCAGCAACGCCTCAATCAAATTATCTACAGATATTTGAAAATGAATATCATCAAATCATTGAAGATTTGAATATTGAAATCCTAGCTGATAAACCTGAATTAGATATCAGTTACGCAATCAAATTGGGATTGGAAGAAGAAAACCTGAATCTTAAAAATTTAGAAGATTCATTGATTGCCTTTATTCTTTCTTCAGAATTCAACTCATAGATTAGAAGAGTTCAAGCACTATCGCTTTCTCGACTATTTCATGGTAATTGCTAAAGCTCCAGGTGAAGATGCCTTTGATGGACATAGGAGATATTTAGATCAGAATAAAATTCAATCTGCTCTTGACAAAGCCACAGAATTCGGTGCTGAATATGCTGAAGTTAGATTAGTCTCCATTACAGATTCAAGTGTCTCAACTCGAGATGGTCAACTTGAGCGGGCAATTCCGGGACAAGAAGTAGGGGCAACAATGAGAATACTTGCCGATGGAGCTTGGGGAGTTCATTCTACTACGGACATAAGTTCTATCCCTCTTCAAGTTGAATCAACAGTAAAGTTGGCAAGGGCCGTTGCTTCCAGAAGGGGAATTAAAGACAAACCTGTTTCACTAGCCGAGGTTCCAATTATTGAGGATTCAATTCATTGGAATCCTAGGAAGGATGTAAGAAATACAGAACTCAATGAAAAACTAGAACATCTAAAAATACTGCATGAAAATTCTTGCGATGACCAAAAAATCGCATCTGTAATTTGCGGCTGGCATGATGAACATATCCATACAGAATTCATGTCGAGTGAAGGTATGAACCGAGTTTGGTCTTTTCAAAGGTCTCTAGTTAATGCAACAGTTACCGCTAGAGAGGGTTCGGATGTTGTGTCATATCGAACAAGACATGGAGGAGAAGGAGGACTTGAACTAATTGAGGCATGTGACTTGGCAGAACTTGGGAATAATGCAAAAATTTCTGCCATTAGGTTATTGAAAGCGGAGAGATCTCCTTCCGGAAAATTACCATTGGTAGCAGATAGAGATTTGACAGGAGTTTACATTCACGAAGCACTAGGTCATCCTTGTGAAGCAGACTTAGTAGCGGCAGGAGATTCTTGTTTAGACGGTAAACTTGGACAAAAAATTGGAAATGAAATAGTTACTGTTGTTGACGATCCAACAATTAGAACTGGTTATGGTGCTCACCCAATAGATGATGAAGGTCTTGATACAAAAGAAAAGTGTTTGATTAAAAATGGAATTTTAACCGATTACCTAAATCACCGAGAATCAGCCCAACATTTCGGAATAGAACCGAATGCTGGAGCAAGAGCTCAAGATGGCCTTCACCATCCATTAGTTAGGATGTCAAATACTTTGATTAGAGGCGGAACTCACAAAGATCTTGATGAATTGATTGAGGATATAGAATACGGAGTTTATGCTTGTGGTTCTAGAGGAGGTCAAGTTGATACCGGGCGTGGCTCTTTTCAATTTGCTGCTCAAGAGGCTTGGCTTATTGAAAATGGTTCTATAACTACTCCTCTAAAAGATGTAAGCGTAAGTGGATTAACATTACAGATTTTGAAAGATGTCGACGGATTGACAACCGATTCTAGGCTTGCAGCTCCAGGTTTTTGTGGAAAAGGTCAAACAGTTCCAGTAGGAGATGGTGGACCAATAATGAGGATAAAAGAAGCATTGGTGGGATGAACATGCTTCCTGATGATGCTTTAGATAGATTGGTTTCTGGTAGTAAAAAGATAGGCGACCTTTGTAAAAAAAATAATGTTCAACAATGGGAAATAATTGCCTTACAATCTTACGGCCATGAATTAGACATTGAGGCTGGAAAGATATCTCTTGCTGCAGGAGGGGGTGGCGGAGGATACGGCATTAGAGTTCTAGAAGATGGGAAATTTGGTTATGCCTATCTGGTAGATGTTAACTCGGCTGAAAATGCAATTAATCAGGCGATGTCAATTGCTAGAGTTTCACCTCCAGTTGAGGGATTCGTACTACCCAGTAGTCAAGATACCAAAGAAGTAGAAGGCCTGTTCGATAAAAGAATTCTTTCGGTTGGACCAGATGATCTATTACAACAAGCAGACTCAATATTAAGTGAGGTTTCATCTTTAGATAAAAGGGCAGTAGTAACGGGTGGTGGATTAGGAGTTAGCGCTACTGCAGGTGTTCTAACTTCTAGTGAAGGAATTGAACATCATGGAATAACTACTTCTCATGGCATTGGAGTACAGGTTTCTATAGACGAAGACTCACAGTTGACTAGTTCTTGGCAAGGAGAGTCTAGTAAGAATTTGATTGATAAAATTCCCAATTGTGTTGCCAACTCCGTTGAATGGGCTCAAAAAACTAGAGATCCAATAAAAATCGATGGAGGCGCTCAAGATTTGCCAGTTGTAATGACTTCTGAAGGACTTGGCTCGCTGTTTTCAATAGTTGTATCATCAGCAATAAAAGGCGAAAGACTAGCAAGAATGGAATCATTTTGGTCTGGTAAAATGGGGCAGAATGTCATTGCTTCAGATCTTTCATTGATAGATAATGCAAGGATGAGCGGAGGTATTTCTTCTTCCTCTAGAGATGGAGAAGGAGTTCCAACCAGGAGTCAAGTGATTATTGATTCAGGTAAATTGGTTGGTTCATTATGGTCTACCAGAGACTCTGCAAAGTTAGTATCAGAAGGTAAAATTGAACATGCAGAGACAACAGGTTCAGCTTCCCGAGGAGGTCATCAAAGTCCTCCTGTTACAACTTGTTCTAACCTAGAATTGACATCGACTCTTAAATCGAATAGTGTTGATCAATTATTGGAAAGAATGGATACAGGTTATATCGTAAATAGTGTGATGGGAGCTCATACTGCAAATCCAACAAGTGGCGATTTCTCCGTTACTACAAGTTCGATACTCAGAGTCGAAGAGGGAGAAATTATCGGTTCAGTAAAACAAGCAGGACTTTCAGGTAATATGTCAAAAGCATTACAAAGCGATGTTTTCTTGGGTAATGATGTGAGAGTCTCTGGAAGAAGTATGTACATTCCAGATGTACTATTTATGAATGGTTTACGAGTTAATCCTGCTTGATTTCTAAGGGCATTCTTTATTTCCTGTCGTCTGTGGTATCTGTTACCATGGAGGTAAAGGGAGTGTCTAGTCTTAACCAATCCGCACGAAAACCCGAAGCCTGTTCTCCGTACAGGCAATCGATGAGAATGATGTCTGTCGGGGTGAGAGAACATGTCTGACGAAAAGTATGAAACGCATATTAATGCGGTTTTGTCAGAGTGTCCGGATGCCGATAAGGATGAAATCAGAGAGGCTTTTGAAAAATATGAAAGTGAATTTTATATTCCGCCTCAAGACGCTTTACGCTCAATAATTCGTAGGTTTAAAGGAGACATGGCTCCTTCAACAACAAATAATAGTAATTCTAACGATTCCCCTAAGGTGACAAAAAAAGTTGCTAGTCTTAGTGAATTGTCATCGACTGATAGAGATATTGAAATTGAAGTAGAAATAATTTCACACAATCTACGTGAACAGACTATTAGAGGTGAACAAAAGCAAATAGCATTTGGTTTACTTGAAGATTCGCCTTGGGATGAAGGTAGCCAAAGAACTCGGTGGGAGTATAAAGACTGGGGCCCTAACTCTAATATTACTCCAGGATCTGTTGTTAGAATTGAAGGTGCATCAGTAAATGAATATCAAGGCAGAATGTCACTTAACATCAATCAAAGTACCAGGATAGCGGTTCTAAGAGAAGGAACGAGGCCAGTTGTTGCTCCTGGCGAGCCCATTGAAATTAATAGTATTCCTAAAGATGGTTATATCTGTGTAGTTGGAAGAATTCTTTCTTCTCGACCCGATCAGATTCACAGGAAAGATGGTTCCGGTTCTATAGACGTTGTCAGAGGTAGAATTGCCGATGAAACAGGTACAATTGGATTTTTATCTTGGGAGCCATTTGAACATGAAGTTGGCACTTTAGTCAAGATTGATGGTGCTCAAGTTAGAACATTTAGAGATACACCAGAACTTAATTTTGGTAGAACAACAAAAGTAGAGGTATACCATGATTCGAATTTTGCAGATGCAGATTCATTATTACAACAAAATATCTTAACAATATCTCAGTTGAGAGATGGTTCTAGAGATGTTGAAACTATTGTTCAATTGACTGAATGGACAAAGCGTTCTTTTGTTAGAGATGGTCAAGAGAAGTTTCTTTGGTCCGGGCAAATAGCTGACCCCTCCGGTAAATGTCGAATGAGTGCTTGGGAAGAACTTCCTATCGAAAGCTCTGATCTTCCAGTTACCGTAAAACTCAAGGGAGTAAGAGTGCGATCATGGCAAGGAATTCCAGATATTACTGTAGACAAAGCAGTTCAAGTAGAAATTTTAGAATCTACTCCATGGGACTCTTCTATAGACCTAACTAATCATGTAGTTGAGGTTGAATTAAGTGAATTAGTTAATGGTTCTAGTAGAGTTGGAATTTCAACAAAGGGAGTTGTTGCAAGTGTTAGAGAAGATTGCGGAATCATCATGCGTTGCACCCAATGTAGGAGAGTGCTAAAAGATGGTATTTGTGCTCAACATGGCAACGATTCAGGAAATCAAGATGTCAGGTTAAGATTGGTTATCGATGATGGAAAAGCCACATCTTCGCTCCTAATTAACAAGGAAGCAACATTAGATCTTCTTGGTACTACCGAAAAAGATATTGTTTCTGAGATAGATTCTAACGGTCAGATGGAGTTTGTTCAATCTCTTAGGAAAAAGTTGCTGGGTAAGCAAGTTATAGCCAGCGGCAGGGCGATTGTTGATGAACAAGGAGCAATGGTTTTAGCCGATAAAACAGAATTGGTTGATTTAGATCCTGCTATGTTAGCTACTGAAATTAGAGCAAAATGGGGAGTGGTCTAATGCAACCTTCTCGCTCAATAAAAAGACAGTCTGCATGGTATATGCTGGCATCTGAATTTGGTGAATCAACATTAAATGAGAAGGGTTCTGGAGAATTTGACCCCTCTTTTGTTATCACAAAACTCGGTTCAAAAGTCAACAGAGTTATTGTCGCAGGACTTTTGGAAAGACTTGAGCCTAGAGATACTGCTAACGGTTCTGTTCTTTACCAAGGACAAATTAGGGATCCATCTGGTGTTCATTATTTCTCTGTTGGAGACTATGCCTCCGATTCAATGAGGGAATTAACATTACTACTTTCTCCTAGAGTTGAAAGTGGCGAACCGATTTTATTGATGATGGTTGCAAAAACACGTCTATTCCAGACCGAGGAAGGAGCAATTTATACTTCTCTTCGTCCAGAAGAAGCATGTGAAATTGATTCTAATGGGTATGCAGTTTGGCTGACTCAAGCGTGCCAAGGAACATTGGAACGGATGAAAATTTTCACAGATTCTTTAGATTTCGAACCGACTATTGAAGCATTGACTAAAGCAGAAATACCGAGTCATATGGTCGAAGGTCTAGTTGCATCAAGAAATCATTATGGAGATATTGATCTTGAACATTATAATTTGAACATAATGCAAGCATTGGATATTGCAGAAGGAAAAATAGAAGCTGCATCGACGCCTGCGCAACAGCAATTAGTTGATACCAATACATCAGATAGTGATTCAGGGGACTCAGAAGAATCCGAAGAATTGGGAGATGTATTACTAGAAATTATCAAGAAGTTAGACCAAGGTGATGGGGTTGATTTTGAAACTCTTATTACCAATGCATCCGCTAGAGGCTTTGCACGTTCTGTTGCGGAAGAAAAGATAGAATCATTATCTGATGAAGGTTCAATTCATGAACCAGCATTCGGGTGGTTTAGGATAGTTTCTTGAGCATTTATCCCCAACACATTCAAGTTCTTTCGCTTCTGTGGTTGTCATAGAGGTCATCATATGGCAGGAATGGATTTCTTTATTCGACCGGCAACGGGAACAACTAGCGCTGATTGGGTTAGAATACCTAACGCAGACATCAAAGTTAGACTTACGCGTAGAATGACTCGAACAATTGTTCGTGGTGAAGAAGGAGATAATTTACACGATGAAGGCTCTGAGTCTGCTATTTACACAATTAGTGGAGAAATGCAACTCGACGAATACAAGAGGATTTTAGCGATGTTCCGTTCAGGTCAACCTTGCATCCATGATCCTTTTGAAGAGAGAGATGTAAAGGTTGTATTTGCTTCTATGGAATATGATGGTTCGAATGAATCATTCATTTTTGAATTAATAGAAGATATCAATTGAGGGATTTAGTTGCGTTCATTAGACGAAAAAAGAGAAATTCTCTATGTTATTCGTACAATGGACGTTCTAATGTCATCTGGAGTTGGGTTGGAAGCAGCCATACACACAATAGGGACAGGTGGTTATGGGATTATTTCTTCTGACTTCTCGAAAATTATGGAAAGGTTACGTTCTGGCAAGTCTAGTGGACTAGAAAGAGAAGTTAAGAGTCTTATGAATAAGGCGGAATCTGAAGGTTATCGAAGACTGTTAAACACTATGTACACAAATTTAACTCAAAATACAGATTTGGTAGAGACTTTGAGAAAACAAGGAAAAAGGATGGAAGAAGACCGAAATGAAGATGTTAAGAAATACATTGAAGATTTAGGCGGAGTTCCTGAAACACTACTTTCAATTGGAATGATAGGACCTATTATTCTGGCTATTGTAGGATTAATTCCTCAATTAATGAGTGGGGACTTAGGAGCTTTTATGCAATTACCTCCTGCATCCACAATAAAATCAGTAGTTAATGTAGGATTGATTATGACTCTTGTTGGAATGATTATGATTGGTCTAAAGGCACATACGAAAGATCCTGGGTTGTAGTGATATTATGATATTTGATATTCTTGAAGCCTTCAATGATCAAATGCTTTTACTTGTTCTTTCAGTTTTAGGTATTGCATTTGCCGCTGGAGGAATACCTCCGATGATTGAAAGGAAGAGAAGAAGAAGTATTGAAAATCAATTACCTGCTTTATTAGAATCGTTGTCCGATGCAGTTGGGGCGGGTAGAGGTATTCAAGAAGCAATGTTAGAACAAGCAAGGAATACACCTGGAGTTTTAGGCAAGTTACTTGCAGATACTTTAGAATCAAGTCATTCATCTTCTTTTGATGCCGCACTCTCTGCTTTTGCTTCTAAGACACGTTCAGCCCAAGTTCAAAGAGTCACAGTTCTGATTGAAACCGCTGTCGAGCAAGATGCTCCTTTGCAAGGAATACTTTCTGACTTGTCTATGGATTATGAAAGATTGAATGACTTGATGAACAAGAGAGAAAGCGAATTACAAGCACGTGGAATCTTAATTATCATATTCGTTTGTATTGGTTTACCAGTTCTAATCGCATTTATCGTTGGTTTATTCGCACCTGCAAGTAAAGGATACCAGATAGGCGAGTTTAACCAAACATTTTCTCTATTCTTTGCCGCAGCATCAGCAATAGCAGCATCTGTTTCAGGTAGAATGCTTGGAAGGATGAAAGATTTCCTTTGGTGGCTACCATTCTGGATGTCGGTATCTATGGGATTATATTTAGGCGCAGTTAAAATCATTGGAGGTTGAAAAAATGGCAGAAAAAGTATTAGCACAATATGGAAGAGTAACAATTTATCTAGAACCGAATCACCCATCACCAATATATCACGTTGATGGATCTATAGATCCAAATCCATACGGTGATATCGCAGTTTTACTTGAAGATGATAATTTAGAAGAAGTAATGTATAATGGTGGGACTCAATGTGTCAAAGTTGCTCACAGAGATCATGGAATGTGTAGAACTAATGTTTGGATTGATGATGATGCGGGAATTCAAATCGCTAAAAACATAGCTTCCTTTACCAATGTACCTCTTGGAGACGGCCCAGGTATGGTACCAATATTTGATGGAAGATTACCTGATGGTTCTCGTGTAAACGGAACAATCCCGCCGATAACTCCAGACGGTCCAACCCTAACTATACGTAAATTTAGAGAGGACCCTCTAACAATGTTAGACTTAGTTAAGTTTGGAACTGTAAATTCACGCTTAGCAGCAATGATGTGGGTTTGGATAGAGGGTCTTGATAGTAGGCCTGCAAACTTCGTAATTGCTGGAGGTACAGGTTCTGGTAAGACTACTACTTTGAATTGCTTAGGTATGTATATTCCATGGCATAGAAGATTGTTAACAGTTGAAGATACTGCTGAATTACAAGTTTATCATGATCACTGGCTGAGAATGGAAACTAGAAGAGAGAGGCCTGATGGCACTCCTGAAGTTGATATGAATGACTGCTTAAAGTCCAGTCTTCGTATGCGTCCAGATAGAATCATTGTTGGTGAAGTAAGAGGCCCGGAGGCTTCTACATTACTAACAGCGATGAATACAGGTCATGACGGCTCTTTCGGTTCTCTGCACGCTAACACTGCGCAAGAAACGGTTACTAGAATGATAAATCCTCCAATGAACGTACCGCCAATAATGCTTACTGGTTTGGATTTGATAATTATCCAAGCAAGACTCCATGTAAATGGTAACACTGTAAGAAAGATTACCGAAGTTGCTGAAATAGCAGGAATGGAAGGAACTAAGCCTAGATTGAATATTATTTGGAAATATAATGCTGCAAAAGATAGAATAGAGGAAACAGGAATTCCTTCAAAGTTAAGAGAAATAATTTGTCAAGCTGCAGGTGTAACTCCTGATGTTTTTGAGAAGCATGTTGAACAAAGGAAGAAGATTATTGATGACCTTCTTAGAAGAGATATTAGGGATATACAAACGGTTACTCAAGTAATCCAAAATTTTTATGCTAGTAGGTAATTATCCTCGCAATCTAGCTAGAACATCATCAATGTGATTAATTTGTTCTCTAGCAGATTTTAGCCTATCTGCCGCATCAGCTATTTCTTCATCATTCTCTATTATGATAATTTCTTCATCGTTCTTAGGTTTGAATGCGTCAGCAAGTAATTTCAGTTCCGAAACAATAGCATCAACTTGATTGTCTGATACGATAATTCCTGGTGCTACTCTAGGAATCTCTGAGGGTGAAAGATGTCCTAATTCAGCTCCAATAATTCCAGAACATGCAAGAATTCTTGGTCTTAAATCAGCAGTATTAATTTCATATCCTCTTGATTCTAAGAATCTGACAATTAATGCTTGTTGAGCTTCATCAAATCTCCCTTCGCTAGATTCAAGAATAGTTTCTACAACCTCTTCAAATGATTTGATATTTCTTTCAAGACGTTCAATAGTCCTTCTTTCTCCAGTAGATAGGTGTATTGAACCATGGTGGAGAATTCTTAGTATTCTATTTCTTCTAGCAACGCTAGGGTCTTGAAGAGCTTCAGCTTCATTAATTTCTACATGGAGATCGAATAAGGCATGAACTCTTCCAGATATACTTGGTATTCTCAAATCTAAGCCCATGCTTCTTCCTATTTCTTCAAAAGCAACTCTAGCCTTTACCAAATCCCCTTGATGAAGTGACAAGGTATTGCCGAGTTGATCTCTTAGAGAACTTCTCATATTCTCAAATTCTCTAATAGCCTCTCTTTCGCGCCATGAATTTGGCATGGAGTTGATGGAATCTTTTTCATTTTGGGTTTGGAATTCTAATTCCATTATCTTATTGCGTATAACATTCCTTACCGCTGGCTCATCTACTAAGAAACCATAATCTGAAAATTTGGAAATAAATGCTTCCAAATCTTCTTCATCACTTGATGTACTTACCATTAAGAAATCTCTTCCAGCAGCCTCAACTTCAGCAATTCTTGAATTCAATTCTATCAATGATGCTTCTACTTCTAGACTATTAACTTGAGACTCAAATTCAGTAGGCGTCTGAATCATGTTTGGAGTTTCAATATCTTCAGATTCTTGTTTTGAACGAAGAGCTGCATCTATAGTTTGAGCAACATCATTTCGAGTAGTGTCAAATCCTTCTTCAGATAAGTCATTTCTAAGTTCTGTCTCTTGTTCAAAAGTCCATCCCTCAGGATGTTTTGATACAAAATCATCAACAGTCTTTACCACGGATAGTTCATCATTATCCTCATTTATTTGAGTGACATTTTCTTCATTAGGAATTGGAATCTTTGGAATATTACGGGAGTCTTTTGGTCTTCTAAGTGTCTTTTTTACCTTGCCCCAAGAACCCTGTTGAGATGCTAAAACACCTGCAACTCTAACCAATAGGGATTGCTTGTCACCAGTCAAGGGTAGTTGTAGAATTTTACATAATTCATGCAATTGATTTTTTGTCATTGAATCTAGTTTTTCTGGTGTAAGTTGTTTTGGATCTTCATGAAGGTGCAAGTACAGTCTTTGCCTTCGCTCTCTAATGGAGCCTGATTTCTTGATTCCAAAAATTCCGAGAATTTGTCCAATGTCCTTATTCTTTAATGATTTTATATCATTCTTTCCTAATTCCCATTCATCTAGAATCAGTGTAGCAATTAATTTTGCTCTAAGAGATTCCACAGAGCCATTTTTAGGCATTTGATAACTTGTAGCAATCTCTTTCAGGCGGTCAAAACGAGCTTGATAAAGTTCGCTTAACAGTTCACCTTTACTTGTCAAAAAATCACCTTGTCTCATTATGAATTCAAAGGGGTATATCTTTCTTCGGTGTCGATTTGTATAAAATTGTGCGGTTTCGACACCCTGTCATTGATTCCAAAAATCGAAAAAATGGTTTTTTGAACCAATTATTTGAAGGATGATAACAATTTGGCAAATATAGGGCTGTCAATGAGTAGGAGTGTGAAATCAGCAAAGTCTTCGATAAAAGAAATCTATGCTTTGATGGATTCTTTACAAGAAACAGTAAAAAATGATATTAAATCAAATTTATCTTCATTCGATGAATCATTACGGACTAGACTTTCGAATGCTGAAAACGTTATCATAGAATCATCTAGAGCCAGAGAGGCCATGGTTGCAGGAATTGTTGGAATGCGTAAAAGTATTGAGAAGGCACAAAGAAAGTTTTCAAGGAATAATAATATTGAAGATTTAAGATCAACACTTCTAGACGTTGCCAAGGATATTTCTAGATTAAGAATTGCGAATGAAAATATTTCTGAATCAATAAAGACGGTTCTAAATCCGAATATGTCTGCAGTTGAAGGAGTGGAGAGATTTGCTTTTGATATTCAGAGATTTGCTGCCACATGGGAAAGGATTGGGCGTGACATAGACCAAGGGATTAGCGATTTATGTGATGATCAAGATCCTTCAGAATTAGTTGATTTAGAAAATTATATTTCTAAACAAGGTTATGATAAACTAATTTCAAATCAGGATTTATCCGAAGAAGTCGAATCTGAATAATCTTCAAGATTCAATAACGGCTCTTTCGCTTCATTATAACTTTCAGGCAAACCAGGTATTATTCTGCTTGTTTCTTGACGTTCTTCTTCCATTAATTTGACCAGAATATTGAATTCTTTTAGTAAATTTACCATACCCATGTGACTTTTTTCTAATGGTATAATTCTTTCACACATTGCTGTTACTTTACCATCAGAACTCAAAGTTTCAATAGTCAAGTGTAGCCTTATATTGGAATCATTGGGCTTGCCATCCTTGCCAATTACAGATTCAATGGTTGAATCATCATTACTTCTCTTTGCTTCTCTTAAGATGGTACCAATTTTCCGTTGTTCAACGTATATTCCAGTAATATTCTTTATTTTTTCATCCAATGAATCAAAAAGACTTGATTCTATTTTATGGCAGATTAAGGCTGCATCATCATTCATTGAATCAATTGTTGAAGATGGAAAACCTTTTCTTGATATAAGTAAGGTAAATCCATGTAATGGTGGTGGTATGAAATGGGTTCTCTCTGGATTTTCTCTTTGTAAACCTAGAGTATGTCTTCTTGATTTAAATTTCAAAGAACTATGTAAGCTTCTAGTAGTTACAAATCCTTCAATTAACTGATTTTGGCGACATTCTTCTAGCCAAGAAGTCAATTCTCTATTATCCATTTCTTCTTCAATTTTTAAATCATTGATCAATTCTTTAGAAGTTATTACATTTAGGTTATTTCGTAATCTTGCCAATTGTCTAGTTATCAATTTACTATCGCAAATTATTCTAGCATTTGGAATAAGATATTCCGGTTTATCATCACAAACTAAAACCCAGGTTGGTTCTCTTCTTGGAAGGATTGCAGATATAATCAAGTCATCTTCCATTATATCTCTCCAGTCTAATGCGCTCATAGCAACTAAGTCGGCATTTCCAGATTTTAATTGTGATATTGCAGAACCTATGTGAGGTAATTGTTTGAGAAGAAGGTTGAATTCTTTCGATTTTTGCTCAACCATCTTTTCTACATGAAGCCTGACTCCATCTCCATTAGACGGGGTTGTCAAAATGGTTAACCGCTCCATATCTGACATACATTCACCTCGGCTAGAATCACTCCTAGCGCTCTAAGGGCGTAGACCATTGGTTAAGAAGGACACCCTACCACGAGGTGTCATGGCGCGTATTTCGGGAGGTAGTGAAAACCGCTTCGAAGAGTTGAGAAATGAAATTGAACAGTCATTGGAAGAAATGATTGCTTCTCGAGTACATTCAGGTGAAGTGGTAGAACTTGCAGGGCGGATGCTTCTTGCAGGAGGAAAGCGTTTACGACCAATAATGATGTTTCTAGCATATGAGTTGGCAGGTGGAAAAGATCCAGACGATTTAATGCCATTAGCTAAGGCATTTGAGTTCTTACATACAGCAACATTAGTCCATGATGATATTTATGATGAAGCAACCCACAGAAGGGGAGTTCCAACAATTCATACAGAGCATGGTTTGGCTAAAGCAATAATAGTAGGAGACTGGTTATTTGTTCAAGGTTATGCCTTGGGCGGAAGATATAATCAAGAAATAGTTACAATCATCGGTAACTATTGCTCAGAGATTGCAGTTTCAGAAATTTCCCAAATTGAGCATATCAATAATTTGAAAACAACTCCTGAAGATTATCTAAATATCGTTCGCGGAAAAACTGCAGGTCCTTTTTCAGGTGGTTGCCATTCTGCTGCAATTATTGCTGGCGCATCAGAAGAACAAAAATTTGCTCTAGCAAATTTTGGAATGGAAATTGGTACTGCATACCAGTTAGTTGATGATTTACTCGATTTGAAAGGTGATGAATCGATTGGAAAACCAAGAGGTTCTGATGTTTTTGAAGGAAAAATGACACTTCCATTGATTCATTCACTAACTATCCACCATGGTAAAAGTAGGGAGCGTTTAGCAGAAATAATTAGTAACTTCAACTATGATTTATTTGAGGAGTTGATTGGATTACTCGAAAAATCAGATAGTTTTTCTTATACTGAAATATTAATTCAAAATCATTTCGATAGGGCAATGAAGCATCTAGAGATTTTCGATGATTCTGAAATAAAGCAGCACCTGTTTGCACTTTCTGAATATATCACAAAGAGGAAATTATAATCCGAGTAGAATATTTTCCTATTAAATCCTCAAAATTTGGAAAATATATGCGGTTGGTTCAAGTGTCATCCTGTTAACCGGTATACATGGGCCGAGTGTCAATCATTGATGATGAACGTGCTGTTAGCCCAGTTATTGCAACAGTTCTACTTCTTGCCATCACTGTAATGCTATCAAGTATGGTCTTTGTAATGATGCAAGGCGCCTTGACATCAGTCGAAAAATCATCGCCTGAAGCTTCGGTTAGTGTTAGAGGATTATCAAATGGTTTTCATGTCGTTCGACTTACCAGCTTAGACCAAGCATTAGATCCATCTCAGCTAGAATACCAATTAATTTCAGGGGATGGTGAAAAATTATCAGGACTTGTTAGTGACTCAGATGTTTACGGAGTAATCGGTTCAAATGTCTCATTCCATGATAGAGATGCGGGTTATTCAGTGACTAAAGGAGACTATTTTGTAATTGATTCCAACAGTATTGGCTCTGATAATGGTGAGTGGAAATTAAAGTTGATTGATTTAAGTTCAAATACGCTATTATTTGATACTCAATTATCAGAAATTGAATACTAACCTCCGATATAAGACATCTCAACAGGCTTAGAAATTACCTTTACTTCCTTTCTATCTTCGGAATATCTATCTATTCTTTTATTCCAAATATCGCTGATTAATGCCGATAGGTCATGTTCATCTGCTTGCATCCTAATTATACTTAGTAAGTCATATCCTTGTTCAGAGAATAAACAAGTGAATAACTTTCCATTAGATGAAATCCTAGCTCGAGTGCATGATCCACAAAATGGAGAACTAATTGATTCAATAAATCCTATATCCAAATCATGCCTAGCCATTTTCCATTGTTTTGCAACTTCTCCATAATAATTTGGCTTAGTCTTGGTTAAAGGTCCAAATTCTCTTTGAATAATATTTCTAATTTCCTTGCCTGTAACAACCGAATCTAATTTCCAAGAATTAGTTGTTCCAACATCCATAAATTCAATAAATCTGACTGGTACATTGTATTCTATAGAAGTTTTAACAAGATTATTTATTTGATTTTCATTTTTATTCCTTTTTATTACTGAATTTATTTTAACCTTTAATCCTGCGTCAATAGCTGATTTTATACCTTCCAGCACTCTACTAACTTCGAATTTAGAATCAGTCATTTCCTTGAACAAATCATCATCTAAAGAGTCAAGACTTACAGTGACTCTATCTAAGCCGCTTTCTTTCAGAGTTTGAACTTTATTTTTTAGTAGCACTCCGTTAGTAGTCATAGCGATATCTAGATTTTCATCTAGATCTCTAATCATCGAAATTAGGCTACAGATATCCTTTCTAAGCAGTGGCTCTCCACCAGTAATTCTTACTTTACTTAGACCAAGGGGTAACATTGATTTAACAATTAGAATAATTTCTTCATAAGAAATTATCTGACCTTTAGGAAGAAATTTGTAGTTTGAATCAAAGTGTTCTTTTGGCATACAATAAGTACATCTAAAATTACACCTATCTGTAACTGAAATTCTGAGGTCTCTAAGGGGCCTTCCCATAGAATCCTCTAATCTCATGTACAATTCTACATCAATTAGGTTATTGAATTGTTTTACAAGGTTTGATGATGTATGATTGAGTGGAAATGTCATGTCTAGTGGCGAAAGGTTGGATCAGGCTGATTCATCAATCGACTCTAGTACAAGACTTAATTCATTACATGTCAAGCAATTTTCCAGTAAAGAAATTATCTCCTGGAATTTACCCCCATCAAAAAGTCATGCGATAAGAACATTGTTTTTAGCCTCTCAAAGTCAAGATTCAATAGAAATATTTGGAATAAATAATTCTGGCCACGATGTTAATTCTATGAAGAATTGCTTAATACAATTAGGTGTGAAAATGGAAAAGGTAGATCTTAATGGCAATAAATTTCCCCTCGGTAATGAGTTAATTGGAGATGATATCTCATCTGTAATTATTCACGGCGTTGGAATTCATGGTTTCAAAAAACCTGATGAAAAACTCGATGTCGGTAATTCTGGTACTACACTAAGACTAATTTCAATACTATGCTCAAGATTCGACTTCGAGGTAATTATTGATGGAGATCTGTCTATGAGGGGTAGAGATACCAAATCTTTGTGGGATTCAATGACTAGTTCAGGAGTCGATGTTTCATTTTTCCAAGATGAATTCCGTCTTCCAGTTAAAATTCATGGGCCATGGTTCAAAGAAGGTCAAAATAAATCACTACTTCTTGATGTTTCTAAGTCGAGTCAGCCACTCTCTGCCTGGATTCTTTCATCTTCAGCTCTAGAAGAAGAACTTGAAATTCAATTTTCGGGAGTTTCAGTTTCTAATCGGCATTGGAAGTTGTCACTAGAAATGTGTAATTCTAATGGTGCAGGAATAGTTTTACAAGAAAATCGATTAAAAATCAAACCATGGTCTATATCGTTGAACTCAAAATTAGAGATTCCAAAAGATGCATCTATGGCAAGTTTTGCCATGCTTGCAGTATCTTGTTTAGATGTCCCAGTGAAAATTATTGGCTGGCCAGAAAGAGAAGAATGCATAGGTCATGAAATTTTATTTGATATCTCGGAAAGCCTTGGGATTAATTGGAATAAATCAAATCTTAAAAAATTATCAGTCAGTCGCTCTATAGAGGTTGATATAACAAATTGTAATGATATTATTACTCCTTTAAGCTTAATGTTAGCATTGGCTTCTGGGGGGAAAATTACAGGTGCCTTACATACAACATTCAAAGAAAGTAATAGATTAAACTCAACTAAACAACTTTTGGAATCTTTCGGAATGAAATGTGATTTATTGGAGGATGGTGTATTGATTCCTGGAAATCAATTACCTAAAACTACTGAAAAATTAGTACATACTTTTGGAGATCATAGAGTCTTCATGTCTGCATACATATTAGCATGTAGAGTTGGGGCAAATATTGATGGTCACGGTTTGCACAAAATTGCTGATGAAAAATTTATAGAAAGAATTTCTTGATAATACTAACCATGTCTGCCGAAATGATGATCTAGAGAGTCAATAGGTAATCTAAGTGCAGTTGGTCTTCCATGTACGCAAGCCCAAGGATTTGGAATTTTCCTCATATCATCTAGAAGCCTTCGCATCTCAGGAAGTGTTAATTTTTCATTTGCCTTAACAGATCCTCTACAAGCATTTAGGAATGCAAGATGATCTTTACGATTTTCAACAGTTTCTAGTGGAGCTCCGTCTTCAGAACAATCTTGTAATAAATCAATTAAGAACGGAATCACATCTTCTCCAGATAATAGATTTGGAGCACTAACTAAGCACCATTCATCCTCTAGATAGGTAAATTCGAAGCCTACCTGCCTCAATCTTTCAAGAGATGATTCCAGTAATGCAATTTGTTTTGCATCAAAATCCAGTTTTAGTGGTTGTAATCTTGCTTGACTTTCCCATAACTTTTGATTATACCTTAATCTCTCAAACCTGATTCTTTCATGTAGTGCATGCTGATCTATTAGAAGTAATTCACCATCAGCCTGTGCCAAAATATATGAATCTGCAAATTGAGACAGAGGCTCCATTTCTGGTAAATCATTGATTACATGTTCAAGTGGTTTTTCTTCGGTTGGTGATATTGCAACACCGCATTTTGAATGACGATGTAGGTCTCTTTCAGCATGAGATAATGCAGGTGAAATTGGATTTTCTTTCATTCCTGGTAATGTTTGTTGAGGTATTTGCGATGATGAAATAGGTCTAGCCTTAACGTCATCTTTTGGAACTTCTGCCTCACTTCCATGAAGATTCAATTGAGAACCAGCAGCAATAGCCCAAGATGGAATATTAGAATTGGTTTTAACCTCTATAGAAGGGGCGCTTGATATAATATCTAATCCTGCTGCTTGTGCTAAACTATCAATTTTTGTCTCCTGATTAAATATTTTTGAAACAGGTTCAACTTCAGTAGATACTAAACTCTGTAATTCTTTTATTCCTCCAGTGGAATCTGGATTGGTGGGTACTTGTTCTAATGTGTTTGCTATCGCTCTTTCCAATCTTTCTAGAACCCTCCATGAGTGTTTTAATCTAACTTCTCTCTTAGTAGGGTGTACATTCACGTCGACTTCATCACTGGGTATTTCAAGTGATAGAACAGCAATAGGGTGTCTACCTTGCATAAGCCTTGTTCTGTAACCTCTTCTTATCGCTTGATGAAAGGGGCCTGAAGCAACAGGTCTATCATTGATTAAAATATAGATGTCATCGCCTTTCCCTCTAGTGATATCTGGAGTACTTATCCAACCCTTCCACAATTCTTCACCAGGTGCTGAATTATCAATTTCAGGTATTTTTAACTCTATGAGTTGATTTGCTTGTTTACCAAGAATGTCATATAAACGATCACTCAAAGAATCACTTCTTGGGACATCAAGAACAGTTCTTTCATCATTTATCAATTTGAAACTAGTCTGTTTGTTAGCCATTGCATGAGAAACAACAACATCGACAATCTTTGCATTTTCTGTTGCAGGTCTTCTTTGAAAAGACAACCTTGCAGGGGTATTCTCGAATAAAGAACGTACTTCTATAATTGTTCCTTCAGCCATACCATATGGTTCAATAACAAGTTTTTCTCCGAATTTCATATTTATACATCGGCCTTCTTTTCCATTTGGCCTACTAGCTACTAATAATTTAGAAACTATACCAATACTTGCTAATGCTTCGCCTCTAAAACCAAGGGTATTTATGCGCTGTAAATCATCTACATTTTTTAATTTAGAAGTTGCATGTCGATCTAAAGATAATGGTAAATCAGTTTCTTTAATTCCGCTACCGTTATCTTCGATTTTGATTAAATCAAAACCTCCTCTTTCAATTGTAATTGTAATTTGTGATGCTTCTGCATCAAGACTATTTTCTATTAATTCCTTGACTACTTGAGCAGGCCTCTCTACCACCTCTCCTGCAGCGATATGGCCTATGGTGTTGTCATCTAATTGAACGATTTTTCTAGGCTCAGACATCGGTTTTTCCTCCTGTTTCATTTCTCAAATTTTTTAATGTGTATAGATAATCATGAGCCTCTTTTGGTGATAATTCGTCTATTTTAGTAAAAATATTATCTAATTCTTCAATAATTTGATCATACTCATTGCTAGAATCCTTTTGAGAGTTAGTTGCTGCGAGATATCCAAGTAAACTGGCTTGTCCTAAATCACGTGCCATAGGTGCACCTGATTCACCAGCTCTAGCCCCTCTTGCTTGTTTTTCTAAGAATAGTAATAATTCTGAGGCCCTTTCAACAACTCTTCTTGGAAGTCCGGCTAATGCAGCAACTTGAACTCCATAAGAATCATCACAAGGGCCATCACCTACCGTATGGAGAAACTTCAATTCACCATTGCTTTGAGCGACTTGAACATGAACGTTTTTTATTTTCTTTATGTCTTCTTCCAAACCTATCAATTGATGGTAGTGAGTTGCAAACAAACTTCTAGCATCAATTCTATTACAGATATCTTCAGTTACAGACCAAGCAATTGAGAGCCCATCAAATGTAGAAGTTCCTCGACCAACTTCATCTAGAAGTACAAGTGAATTTTTTGTTGCTCTTTTCAAAATGTGAGCAACTTCTATCATTTCCATCATGAATGTAGATCTTCCTCTTCGTAAATCATCACTCGCTCCAACTCTAGTAAAAACACGATCTACGAGTCCAACTTTTGCTTTTTCAGCAGGAACAAATGAGCCTGCTTGAGCAAGTATAGATATTAGAGCAGTAGTTCTCAAGTAAGTTGATTTTCCTCCCATATTAGGTCCAGTGATAAGCAAGAAATTCTTCTTATTGTCTAGAGTGATGTCATTCGGCACGAATCCTCCTTGCTGTTCAAGAACAGGATGTCTAGCCTGTTCAATTTTTAAAATCGGGGAATCGATGATTTCTGGCCGTACCCAAGATCTTCTCTTTGCTACCATTGCAAAGCATTGCAATACATCGATTGAAGCAATTTTTCCAGCGATTTCTGCAAGTTCCTGAGCACTTCCTCTACATTTTTCTCTTAATTGGCGGAAAATTCGATATTCTAATTCTTTTACTTTAGTGTCTGCAGTGAGCAATAAATCATCTCTTTCTATAAGTTCATCAGTAATATACCTTGATCCATTAGTCATCTGCTGTTTTCTTTTCCATTCTTCAGGGACTTTATTTTCATGTGTTTTTGTTACTTCAATAAACCATCCAATCTGTCTATTCATTCTAACTTTAAGAGAAGGTATATCTAAATCATTTTTCAGTTTTTTCTCTAATTCATTGAACCAGGAGTGACCTTCTTGAGTTGTCTTTCTAAGTTTATCAATTTCATCATTAAATCCTTCCCTGATGAGCCCTCCATCTCTTAGGCTGAGCGGAGGATTATCAACCAATGTCCTTCTGATTTCTTCACCCATTCCATTAAGACTATCTAAATTTGAAATCAAATGATTGAGAAGAAGATCATCTGTTTGTTGACAAATTCCAACAATAGATGGCATTCTCTCAAGAGCGATTGATGTGGCTAGCAAATCTCTTGCATTAGAGCGATTATAAGCTAACTGAGTAGCAAGTCTTTCAACATCTCTAAGTCCTTTTAATGATTCCCTCAGAGAGTCAATTCTTTTAGAAGAACGGAACAAAGTATTGACTGAATTTTGTCTTGAAGTTATTGCATCAATATTTGAAAGAGGCCGAAGTATCCATGTTTTGAGTAATCTTCGACCCATGGCAGTTCGACAAAAGTTGATACTTGACAATAAACTACCTTCATATTCCCCAGCAAGTGTTGAGGTTAGTTCTAGATTTTTCAGTGTAGTTTGATCTAGAAGCATATTTCCCTTTTCTTCTATTATTGATATATCTCTAAGAGGAACAGAATCTGCAATATGAACAGTTGCCAAATAGTCAGCTGCTAATCCAGCGGCAGCAAGTGAAAGTGGAGCATTATCCAAATCAATATGGCCTAAATCTCCTACTTTCAAAAGTTCTTTTAGCCTATTCCTTCTTTTATTTTCGGAGGCATTATGTTGAGTTACTACTGTTCCATTAAGATGAGTAAACATATTACATAGAGTAGGATTCTCAGAATCTTTTGAAGATATAACTATTTCAGCGGGATTCCATCTTAGAATTTCATCCATTGCGCGGTTAAATCTATCACTTCCTGACCATGTACTAGCCCATGATTCTCCTGTAGATGCATCAATTACACCCATTCCAAGTTGTTCTTTCTCAAGTATTATTGCAGATAGTAATGATCTATCTTCACTTGAAAGCAATGATTCTTCATACAAACTTCCCGGAGTGTAGACTCTAGTTACAACTCTCTCGAGAAGTTTAGCACCGTCCCTTAATTTGTCTTCCTGTTCAGCTACAGTTACTTTGAATCCAGATTTTATCATCTTACGTAAATTATCTTCCAATGCATGCCATGGAAATCCTGCCATTGGAATAGGTACCTCTGCATTTTTATCTCTAGATGTTAACGCTAATCCCAACACTTCAGAAGCAATCTCAGCGTCTTCGTGGAATAATTCATAGAAATCTCCCATTCTAAAAAATAGAATTGTATCAGAATGTTCGGATTTGATTTCCATGAACTGGTCCATCATACCCCTTTTTGACATCTCATCACATCCATGGCTTACGCTGGAGTTAGATGTCATAGAATACGGCACATGAAGGTTGTTGAAGGAAAATAAAAAATACAATGATTATCAATATAAATAATCATGAATTCATTCTGTCATATACATTCCATCCCATTACCACAAAAGTGATAGAAAAAATCAGAAGGAATGAGAAGTTCAAAAATCCTCTTCCACTTTCTATAGAACCATATGATGAAGAATCGAAAGTTAAAATTTTATTATTGCCGCTAGCATCGGTTCCATACATGAAAATCATTTCATCAGAAGATCCGAATGTTTCTATTTCTATTGGCATTTTATGTTGCAATTCAATAACTCTTGACTCATGTTCATTCCACTTAATGACAGTCTCAGAGTGTATTGTTCCGAAAAACCAAATAGTCTCACAATCACTTTTAATTGCAGCTTTACTTGTGATGTCAATATATTCGAAGCTAAGGTCATTAGAATCAAAAACTAAGGTTTGTGATGTACCTGCAATAACCATCTTTTCTCCAATTTTGACCATTGAATGGAATTCTCCACTATCACCAAACTCAATATCTTGTATCATTGGAGCAGTGAACCCTCCTGTCCAAATAACATGACCAACTACTGGTGTGATTTTAGGAGATGCAGGATTGTTTTCTCCTCCATTAGATGAAATTAGTAAACCAGTAGCAATCCATTCATTTTCGGAGATTGGTGAAATATCTCTCCATTCAATATTACTAGTTTCTGGTGTCGCTGAACTTGGTATTCCATCAACTCCAGCACCTCTAAAACTTGTGAAATCACCTTCATCAGTAATTAGGATCATCGAATCTAGATTTTCATTATAATTTTGTGAAATTTTGTTAATTCCAAATGAGCCCCTTTCCTCACTTAAATCAATATAAGAAACAATACCATCATCAATCAGCATAATCGAGTTTTCAGAAATTGAAGTTGCAACAGAACCGTTATTCATTAATGATAAAAAGTCAATATTAGAAGTTCCACTTTCAGAATTTGAATCCAGAATTATCGTATCTTTACCATTAGTGAATTGATACAAATACATTCCTTCAGGGGTATGGGCAATAGCGGTATAGTCATTATTTGAAGCATGCTCGATATGCATGATTCTTGAATCGGGCATTTCAGAATTATTATTTATGTCCATACCAGTTAGTTTACTTGTTCCATGAATTGCAAACGCACCAATAATAATGAAAATAAAGAAAACAGAAATTGCTAGCCATTGGTGCTCGGATTCTTCTTCAAGAAATCTCCTCCAACCCTTCGCCATGAATTACCGGTGTACAGTATACTCCATGAAGGCTTTTATTGAATAAAGGTAATTAATGTCTAATTTCGTCAATACCAAAAATGTAAATCATGCGGAGAAGTGATAAAGGGAGCATTATTCGCAGTGTTGCTTGGAGGTCTAATATGGCACGTAAACCCGCATCAATGTACAGACGTTTGAAAGGTCCTGCGTATACTCGACGCAAGTATATAGGCGGTGTTCCTAATAACCGTATTATGCAATTCCATGTAGGAAATAGAAGAGCTGCTGAGACAGGAGAGTTTCCTGTTATAGTTGAACTTAGATCAGACAATAACTGTCAAATTCGTCATACTGCTCTAGAAGCTGCGCGTGTTATTTCCAACTCTACTATCCGTAATGATGCTGGTCCACAAGGGTATGCATTAAGAGTCCACACCTTCCCACATCATGTTCTAAGAGAGAATAAACAGGCAACTGGTGCAGGTGCTGACCGTGTATCTCAAGGAATGAGATGTGCATTTGGAAAGAATGTCGGAACCGCTGCTCGCGTCAAGAGAGGACAAAGAGTAATTTCAATCCAAGTTCAACCTGATCACTATCTTACTGCTAGAGATGCTCTTCGTAAGGCTAGTATGAAATTCCCTACTCCTTGTACAATAAGATTGGTCAAGGGTCACGAGCACCTTAAGGGCCTAATTTGATTAGAATTTAGGCAAATCTGTCCTTATGGACAGTTTGTTTGATTAGTAGAAATATATACGATTAAAAAGGGGGAGTTAATTTGAGGATAGCCGTTCTTATTGAAGATCGATGTAAACCAAATAGTAATGCATTTGAGTATCTTCAAAGATGGGCCGGTTCATGTGGAGGAGAATGTATTCAGGTTGAGGGTACTAAATGTAGGATATTGGAATCTGCATGTCCTCCATGTGTTGTTAGAGCCAAACATTGCCCTGATGATGCTGTAAAAATAATTAATCTTCCATCAGAACTAGAAACTGATATGGTTCATAGATATTCATTAAATGGATTCAGACTTTTTCGCCTACCAACTCCTTCTAAAGAATCAGTAGTGGGGATATTAGGTCCGAATGGAATGGGAAAATCTACTGCCATAAATTCTCTTTCTGGAAGAATGATTCCTAATCTTGGAGATTGGAAAAATAAAGAACCAGATTGGGATGATATAATTGAAACTCTTCCAAGGGGGGAATTAAGAGATTTTTTGGTTTCTGTAAAAGATGGTAAAATAAAGATTGCAGTAAAACCTCAAAATGTAGATAAAATTCCTAAACGAGTCGAAGGAACTGTTGGTGAATTACTTTCTAAAGTAGACGAGAGAGGAGTATTTGAGGATATTACCAAAGAATTAGACCTTAACCACTTACTTGATAGGAAAATAACTCAATTATCCGGTGGAGAATTACAAAGAATGGCAATCTGTGCTACTCTAATGAGAGATGTAGACGTATACTTTTTTGATGAACCGTCTTCTTATCTTGATATTTTTCAGAGAATGAAGATAGTTAAAATCATTCAAAGGTTATCTGAGACAAAGAGAGTAATTGTTGTAGAGCATGATTTGGCTGTACTAGATGTTTTAGCGGATTTAGTGCATATTGTTTATGGCGATAAAGGAGCTTTCGGAATTTTCACCCCAGCAAGAAATACTAGACAAGCAATTAATTCGTATTTGGATGGTTTTTTGGTCGAGCAAAATGTACGTATTAGGAGCAAGCCAATAAAATTCTTAACTCACAGAGACCGTAATCCTTTTTCTGGTTCGAAGATTGTTTCTTGGTCAGGGATAAAGAAAAAGTTGGGTGATTTCGAATTTTCCTCTGGAGAAGGTTCGGTTCATAGAGGTGAAGTTGTTGGAGTTGTAGGCCCTAATGGAACAGGGAAGTCAACCATGATAAAAATTCTCGCAGGAGAATATGAATATGACGATGGATGGGTCACCAATGAATCCTCAGTATCATATAAGCCTCAACACATAGATGTGGATATGGATTGTAGCGTTCAAATGTGGTTGGATAGTGAAATTGGTGGTAAATGGAGAAGTGGAGAATTTAATGTCAATGTGATAAAAGCACTAGGTGTAGATCAATTAATTTCTAAAAGAGTAAAGAAACTATCCGGTGGAGAGAGACAAGCGGTTTCAATCGCAATTTGTCTAGGTCGTGATGCAGATTTATATCTGTTAGATGAGCCATCAGCACACTTGGATGCAAATGCTAGAATGGAAGCAGCAAAGGCAATTAGGAGAACTATGGAAGCAAATGAAAAGTCGGCATTTGTTATAGATCACGATGTATATTTTATTGATATCTTAAGTGATACATTATTAGTTTTTGATGGCGAAGGTGGTTCACATGGTAAAGCGGAAGGGCCATTTAGGCTTAGAGAAGGAATGAATAGATTTCTGAAAGGAGTAAATATCACTTTTAGAAGAGATCATGACTCTAAAAGGCCTAGGATAAATAAGAATAACAGTAGGAAAGATAGAGAACAACAAAGTTCTGGAGATTATTATTCCTTTGAATCAAGATAGGTGAAATCATGCCATTTGGAAAACCACCTTTAGGCGGACCATTAGGTAAATCACGTTCTAGGCTTTCTGCAAGTGGTTTGACGGCGTTTTTGAGATGTAAAAGCCAATGGTTTTTGAGTTCAAAACTTGGTTTATCAGGTCCACTGAATACATCACAAGTTTTTGGTATAGTGATTGAAGATGCTTTATGTGAAATTTTAATGAAGAGACCAAAATCTATAGAATCTTTTTCTGAACTAAAGAATTGGAGCTATAGCTTTGTTGAAGAATATGCGTCTAAAGCGTTATTAAACGGTAAAGAACTATGGGACCAAGGTATATGGCATAAAGAAGGAAATACCTGGGAACAGGTTGAGAAAGAATCTGTAATCCATAGGTTGAATTGTGGACTTGATTTATTTTTAGAAGAAGTAGAAGCATGTTATGAATCAGGTGGCGGACCTTATTTACAGAAATTTAGAAACCGAGAATCTGTGTTTCAGATTCCATCTCCTGCATGGGGTGATGAGCCAGTTTTCCCAATACCCGATAAAGTGAATAATTTCACATTGAGAAAATGGTCATTGGACGAAGAAATAGAATGGCAGAAAGGCGATGAAAAAGTCACTTGGTGTGAAGCATGGGAAATCGCAAGACCTTGGGTAAAAGATCCTAGAGTTCATCAGCCTCAGAGATTATTTCATCCAGATGGCTGGGCTGCTGGTGAACTAGATTTAGTTCTTAGATGGGATGGTAATGTAAGAATTATAGATATCAAATCTGGTAATAAGGATTCAAAATTCGCTCCTTCTCTAGTCCATCAACTTCGATTTTATTCATGGCTTTGGCGAGAAACCCATGATGGTGAGAAAGTTGATGGAATGGAAGGTTGGTATTTAGATGGCGGAGAAAGAGTGTCCTATGAAGCTCCTTCAAATGATGAATACGATTCTATGACCTTAGAATTCCAAGATATTCACTCACAGATGCAAAAGTTTGGTGAAGGGCCAGTTAAATTTCCTAGCCTAGTTCAAAGTGAATGCAATGGAGAAAGTCCAGGCTGTTTTTGGTGCGCAGTCACTAGAGACTCTGAGGGCATATGGGATAACAAAGAAATTATCGAATCGATAACAGGTAGCGTGGAAATTGAAATTTCTCCACCATTTGAGAAATTAAATAAAATTCCTTCCAGAGTTACTGTCAAAGGTCAATTTACTGGTTCATGGGGTCCACTTCCCAATCACTTTTCTGAACCTGTATTAGGTGCAATGCTATCTTCGGGAGGAAAGCAAATTACTATCGAAGAGAGTGAACCTGGAGCTTTTCCTAATCTTCACAATTGTCATAATGGAGAGGTTGTAATCATAGATGCTTTACCTGGTGTGTGGAGAGGTAACTCACGATTATACGTTGATTCCAAAACAAAAGTACTGGAATATTCGGAAGCAGAGAAATATCTAAAATCTAAAGATATTGATTTATCAAATTCAATTACTCGCTTAGGACTTCTTAGAACTAGAGCCAATGCTGAAGGTTTTGTCCTTAGTGTTAGGAAAAGGAATGGTGTTAGATTAGATGGTAAACCATGGACTATGCTGAATCTATATGTTTGGGATGGAGATAATGTTGTTGAAGTTGTTGCTTTTGGTTCTAGTATAAATTCTCAATTAGAGTCGATCAAGAAAGGTCAAAAGATTGGATTGATAGGTGCTGAAATAGGTTGGCGAGCAGGTTTGCCTCAGCTAAGAATTGATTCTAGAAATACTAGAATCACAATTAAAGATTAATTGATAATAGGTTTGAATAGGGTCGAGTATTAGCATCATTAGTATGCCAGCAACTATTCTAGATAGAGACAATGATACGGTTGGACCTTACAACCGATTATCAGCCAGTCAAGTTAATAGTTTCAATTCATGTCCTAGACTTTGGTTTTATGAAAAAAAATTACATTTTAAAATCGGACAAATACCAGTTTTATTCGTAGGGAGAGCTGTTGAAGACGCATTTTGTAGAATGCTAAAAGAATCTCCTGCTCTAATATCTAGTAATGCATCCAATGATACTTTATCGAAAATACCCTTAGACGAATATGGACAACCGGATAGAGATAGGACAAAAATATGGCCTTCACAGAGATTACTACCATTACCAAAAAAATCTTGGCCAAATTCAATTGATGAGATTCGCCAATGGGCTATATCTAGATTAGATGTTCATCTTCCAATATCTCTTAATGAGATGAAATTAGAATGGGAAAAGGATGAAAGAAAATCTGGGGATTGGAGAGATGTAGATCCAAATTACTGTCGTCAAATGTGCATTAATGGCTTGGAAATGCATCTGCAGGAATTAAAAAATTGTATAGATCTAAACGGTGGTCCAAATTTACAAAAGTGGAGGCGAGGCGATAGAGATAATTGGCCTTCTCCAGATGGTTTTGGGTTTGAAATTATTGGAAAACACCCTCTGTCGAATGATGGTGATTTATCTTTGGTTGAAGCATGGGAAATTACTAGACCATGGTTTGTTGAGCCGGATGCTGCAAAATTTAGTCTTAATTCCATTCATCCTGAATTTTGGTTTCAAGGTGAATATGACCTTGTTTATAGGTGGAATAATTCGATAAAAATTGTTGACTTAAAGGCTAGCATTGGTAAAGGTGACAGATCAGGTGATTATGTTGAGCAATTGAAAATGTATGCAATGTTGTGGTGGATTACTCATGGTAAACAAGAACTTGTTGAGGAATTAGAGATTTGGTATTTAGGTGCTAATAAAATTAAGCAGATAGAATCGCCAAGTATTAAAGATTTACAAGAACTAGAAAGTAAATTAAATTCGATGTGGAATAAATTAAAGGCAGTAGAAGTTTCTATAGAGGATTGTCCACCAAAACCGAGTCCGGTTAGAGGTTTTCTTGAAGGTGGAGTTCCTACAGATGCCCCGGACGTAATTAGATGTGATAATTGCGAATGGAGGCAAATATGCCCGGGTGGTGAAGGAAACGATGATTTCCCTATCGAAAAATCATTTGTGGTACCAGGGAACCTTACTTCGATTGAAACTACTGATATTGAATACTTGAATCCTAGATTAACAATTATTTGTGAGGTATTTTCTGTTTTTGAATCTAAGTACAACAGGCCAATGTTGAATGTTTCTCAAGGTCATAAAATGGCAAAGGTGGACATTTTAGTTGATAAAAATGAAGATGGATTAAGGCCTTGGCCTGAAAAAATATCAAAAGGTGATAAGATAATTGTAGAAAATGCAGTTGTAACGGTTAACTGGAAAGGTGAAATTGTACTAAAGATAGATCCACTTGGATCTATCAGTATTACTGAGAGGGATATTTCTGAAGAATCAGATTTGCTAGAATTTAGAGCTAGATGGAATGTTGTAGGAAAGTTGGCATATAAATTCGACAAGAAAGGGGTCGGTAGGAATGGTAAAACTTGGCACAGAAGAGGACTTATGATAATTGATTCATCAAGTTCAATGAAAATTTCTGGTTGGACTAATGATTGGGGTAATCAATACGATATGGCCGAAGTCGGTGATTTAGTTTTGATAGCAAATATTGGTTTGGATGCTTGGGCTTCACAAGTAAGGGGAGACATAAATAGGAATTCAAAGATACAAATAATCTCATCCACCTGATGAAACAGTGGTGACTTTAAGTTCTAAATTAGACTTTATTATTGCTGAATGAGGAATAATATTTTCATCTAAACTAACAATCACAGTAGAAGGTTGAATCTTAGCCTTCAATAATGCTTCTCTTACTGTAATATTACCTTCAAATTCAACGGTTTCTCCATGGTCTCTACCAGAAAATCGAATCTCCATGTTTAGGCGTTATAGCACCATGCTTATGATGGTGGCGCAAGAGCGAATGCCATTGCCGAGATCGCATAGCCCGGTATTGCGGTGGATTCGAAATCCACTGTCCTTGGACACGGGAGTTCAAATCTCTCTCTCGGCGCCATTTCACATGTAGAAAGCATCAGGTGATTCAGTCATTTCAGAATAATGATCACTAACCTTTTCTGGAACCATTGAAGCAAGTTTTGCCGATAATTTTTCTTTTGCATCTTTTGGTAAAGCTACACCCAAATCGAACCATTTATCAAGAGTCTCAAGAATTCTTTGAGATGCATGAATATCGCCGCTAGAACCAACAGTAGTTGCTATTGCACAAGCGGAATTAATTCCAAAAAGTGGGCCATATGAAGACAATAGAGCAGCCATTCCTATTGCTCCGGAACTTGGCTCATCTCTCCTAACATCGGCTCCTAATTCTTCTAATTCTATTCTAAAAATTGAACTACTTGGTACAATAAAGGTTTCTTTACGAGTTGCTTCGTCAACCATTCCAGCTAGTACAACTAACCTTTCAACACCCTGGGTTTTTAAGAATTCCATTACTTCTCTAGCCATCATTCCTTGAAACTGGGGGTCTAGCGGTTGGGAATTACCTAATACAGTCAAAATATTTACTCCTGTGGAAGATTCTATAGATTTAACAGATAAATGAGGAGGAGATAATAATCCATCTTCATCTAAAGTCGCCAATGGTGGTAGAGCAGTATGGTGAAGTCTAGCGATTTCTTTACCGTTATTTATCTCATTTAATGCTTCAAGAGATGCTTTTCCGACATTGCCTACTCCTGGAAGAGCAATTAAAACTAATCTATTTTCACCTAGACTGGTATTTTTACCTCTCCACTCAATCATCAAACTCATTAAATTACTAACGATACTTTACGAAGTATAATGTTTGACATTGAAAGCAAAATAAAACATTGATTTGCAACTATAAAAATCTCAACCGTCATTCCTCTTCTTGAGAATTGATTGCATTTATTTTCATTTCTTCTAATGAATCGAGTTCAGGTAAATCATCGGTCCACTTTTTTGAATTAACATCATACATTTTTCTTCTTACAGAAGCTCTATGATCTTCGGGCGACCATTTTATTGGAGCTGCTGCTTGGGCTTTGCCACCACAAACTTGGCATGTTGTTGATAATGACCACGCTGAACACTCCAAACATTGTTGCAACATTTGACGTGCCATGATGTGGCCTAACAGTCTTTATTTATCATTGAGTTGGTAATCACTCACGATATGATGACGCTTCTCCGCCATTTTCTGTAATATGGTTGACAACTGTATTTGAAACATTTACCCACAAATCTTCTGCGGTCTTGAAGTCTGGAGCCTTTAGTTCAATCCTATATTCTGGAGCGCCATTGTAGAAGCATGAAACAGAAATTTCATCTTCTTCAGAAGAAAATTCTTCTACAGAATTAAGAGCATCCTTGATTACATTTATTCCATTTGGGACATTAATACTAATTGTAAAATTACCTCTAATCTCAACGAAAGGAGGGATAATGTTCTCTACTGCTATGTCAATAAATTCTTTAATCCAAGGCCCTTCAAAACCAGCATCTAGTAAGGCATTTTCATTAGTTGCTGCTTCTTCGAATGAACTATAAAGAGTGCCAAAAGATTCAACTAATTCTTCATAATATTCTTCGCGGGTTTCTTCATTCCATCCTACTTTTTCAGATAGGACCTTTAGAAGTTGGTTTGATCTTTGCTCATTTTTCCACTCTTGAAGTCTATCTCTCCTTCTTTCTTCTGAAACTGATTTTAGTGATAGTTCCAATGAAGAGCCATCTTTTCTCGTTCGCATTACTTTACAGATAAGACGTTGCCCATCTCTAACAAATGCTCTGATATTTTTTACCCATCCACTAGCTACTTCACCTATGAAAATGAATCCTTCAATTCCTGGGAATTCATCAAAGTCAACATAAACTCCGTTTTGTTTAACCGATTTAACAGTTACAACTACTAATTCTCCCTCTTCAGGAGCATTATGTATTTCTTGCTTACTCATGGAGGCTCAGCCTCCTTATTCTAGGGCTTCAATAACGGTACATCCAACGAGGTCAGCCTTTCCTCCGGATGGTGCAGTAAGAGTTGCTCCACATACAGAACAAGGAATAACACTAGTTGCTTTAGAAAAAACTACTACTTCAGCGCCGCAATCTCGGCATGATACTTTCAAAAAACTGCTTGCCATAAAATCACTTCACTTATCGACTAATTCAAATTTCTTTGCTCTTTTACAAGGAGCATAATGAGCCTTTCCAGTCTCAGTACATCTAAATAGAATATTTACTCTCTTGGTAGGCTTTTCTCTACCATCTGGTTTAGGACGCGGGAAACCACGATATCCAGCCATAACTCGACGGAATCTTCGCTGACCCCATTTTAATTCAGAAGCACGTCTCTTCTTAACTCGCTCAACAGTATGCATTGTATGCTTACCAGCAGATGGGCTGTAGCGCTTTATTTGACGTGGCATCTTGACCATGGTATCACCTTGAGCATTCGACCCACCATAGTCGGGTATTTAGAAACTCCGCATGTCAGCAGGTATTGAAAACGACCTACTGCGGTGTAGAATTAGGGATGAAGTAATTAATTGCTTTGCTTAGGCTAATACATGGAAGAGATGTTGAATGCAGTCGTATTCTTTTGGCTTCCTCTGTCAGTAATAGCACTTGGTGCATGGATTTCTCTTTCATCTAAAGATCGATTAAGAAAAAATTCTGGTAAATTATTATCGTTATTAGGTTTCATATTAGTATGTGTAAGTCCTTGGACAGTACCATCGTCACCCTCATCTGCAATTGGGCATTTATTAGGATTCATAATTGGGCCGTCAGCCCTTCTAATCCTCGGAATTTATCTGATTATTTTTTCTGGTAATGTTCCAGTAGGTAGACTTCCTAGTAGCGATAGGAAAATGGGTTTACTAAGCGTTTTTATATCTTTTATTTGGTTTATTCTAATGCAATGGGCAGATTTCACTCCAATGTATGAAGGGTCCGAAGTAAACAAATTTTGGTTAATTTTCTTTCCAACATTTTTAGTAATGCTATGTAGCATGTCTGCATTACTTTCGGTATCGATGTTGGCTATTGGTGATCAAAGACAAAGAGAATCTAGGATTATGATTTTCATTTCATTACTTTCGATGTTAATGATTATATGTGGAATGAATTTTGATGGACAGAATATTTCTGCTGAAACTTTCAGAGAGTATTTTTGGCTTTCAGTGGCAGATTTATTTGGTATTTTGATTGGAATTTCTATGTCAATATTGGTATTTGGATTTGTTATTTATATTTATGAATCTTCTATTGGTGAACCTGAGTCAGTACCAAAACCATCTAAAAATGAATTGATTTTAGCATCTGAGAAGATCGCACAAAATATCGGAGGTGATGAATCTGAGTGAAATTAAACAAACTCTAAGTTTGAAGATTCTATTGATTTCTTTTTTGCTACCGATAATACTGATTTGGGTTATAGACTCTAGTTTATCAGGTGGATATTCTGGTTTTGATACTAGCGATTCTTTCACCAGATTTGCCAATGCTATCTTAACTTCATACACTCTAGGTTCAGTTATTCTTTTAGGAAATCTATTCTTTTATGCTGATTCTAGAAATAGGCCTTTAGCTCCTTTATTTGGAATGTCTTTAGCAGTTGTATTAGGATTATTAGCAACTACTACCCTAATAGGACTAGGGCCAATGTTACTTGAATCCAATGGTTCGGTTAGGGCTCAAACAGTTTACAACATTGGACATACAATTGTTTCATTCTTCGCAATTGCTCTAGCCTCTTCGATATGTATTGGGGCAATGTTTGCTACTCTAACTAGTGGAAAAAAGAGAAAGATTTTCGACGAAGAAGAATAATTTTCTTTCCGCTTATTTCATAAGGGGGAGGTAGGTGGGGCGTTTACTGTGGTGAAGATATGTCAAAGGGAACACCGTCAATGGGACGTCGTCAAAAGACTACTCACATCCGATGCCGTAGGTGTGGAAGGAATGCTTACCACAAGCAAAAAGGTGTCTGCGCATCTTGTGGATATGGTGCTTCAAGTCGCATGCGGAAGAATAGTTGGGCTAAAAAGTCACACAGACCTAGAGCATGATAAATTCATAACTCTCAAGGGCAATTTATACCTACAACCTATTGTTAGATTGTAATGAGGCAGTGGCATGTGTGGTATAATTGGTGTCGTTGGGCGTAATGGTGTCCATGTAAATCAGTTGATTTATGATGGATTAACTGTATTACAGCACAGAGGCCAAGATGCTGCAGGAATAATGACTGATTTGAATGGCCAATTTAGACTTAGAAAATCAAACGGCTTAGTATCTGATATATTTTACACTAGGCATATGCAGAGACTCGAGGGTCATTTGGGAATAGGTCACGTAAGGTATCCTACAGCAGGTTCTTCTTCTAAGGCAGAAGCACAACCTTTCTATGTTAATTCACCATATGGTTTATCTATTGCTCATAATGGAAATTTGACGAATGCTAAAAGTCTTAGAAAGAATTTATTGGATTCTCATTTTAGACATATGAATACTTCTAGTGACTCGGAAATACTTCTAAATGTCCTAGCTGTTGAGTTATTCGAACGCTCAAATGACCTTTCAATCGAAGGAGATCCTCATTTGGATGTAGAATCAGTTTTTGGGGCAATAAAAGCCTTGAATGAAAAGGTTGAGGGCGGTTACTCATGCGTTTCTTTAATTTCTGGCTATGGATTATTAGCCTTTAGAGATCCAAATGGAATCAGGCCACTAGTGTTCGGAAAACGTGAAGTTGATGGCGAATCAGAATGGATTGTAGCCAGTGAATCAGTTGCAATAACCGCATTAGGTTTTGAAATAGTTAGGGATGTTGAGCCTGGAGAAGCAATATTTATTTCATCTTCAGGTCATTTATTTAATAGAAAGTGTGCAGAAAACACAGTTCATTCACCATGTATCTTTGAATATGTTTACTTTGCAAGACCAGATTCAGTTATTGATGGTATTTCGGTTTACAATGCTAGACTTAACCAAGGTAAAATTCTAGCTGAAAGAATCATTGAGCAATGGCCAGAACATGATATTGATGCTGTAATTCCAATTCCAGATTCTGGTCGTATAGCTGCTTTGCAAATGGCCAATACTTTGGGCGTACCTTACAGGGAAGGTTTTGTCAAGAATAGGTACGTAGGTAGAACTTTTATTATGCCAGGTCAAGCTCTCAGAGAGAAATCAGTTAAACGTAAACTAAATGCCATTGAACATGAATTTTCTGGTAAAAATATTCTATTAGTTGATGATTCAATAGTTAGAGGTACAACTAGTCAACAGATAATTGAGATGGCTAGAGATGTAGGTGCTAAGAAAGTCTATTTTGCATCTGCAGCACCACCTGTTAGATATCCTAATGTATATGGTATAGATATGCCTGCAGTAAATGAGTTTATTGCAAACGGCCGTTCTATAGAGGAAATTAATGAAAAGATTGGTAGTGATAGATTATTTTATCAATCTCTAGATGATTTAGTAAAATCAACCCTGATGGGTTCAGATTTAGAACTTGATTTTGATTCTAGTTGCTTCAATGGTAAGTATGTTACTGGTAATATAACAGATGAGTATTTACAAGCTTTACATGATAAGAGAAATGATTCTGCAAAGCAAAGTAGCAGTGATGAAGACCAAGTATTAGATATGCATAATGATTCTACGTGAGTGATTTAATGTCACAAAACTCTTGGATACTTAGATTTGGTGAACTTGGACTAAAATCTAAATCAGTTAGAGGATCTTTTCAAAGATTACTCCGGAAAAATATGTTTGAACTGGCTAAAAATAATGGAATAACGCTATTTCATGAAGTGATTAGAAATCAAGACCATGTATCGTCACCTAATTCAGTTGAGGATGTTGAAAGGATACTATCAAGTATCTTAGGTGTAGTTGCAATTGATAGAGTAGAAAAATTAGATTGTGGACTTCTTCCCGAAGAAGTGGCTAATGCCGTGTTAGTTAATTCTCCAAATTTTGGAAAAAAAAGAACTTTTGGAGTTAGAGTCAAACGTATTGCTAAAACTGGAAATATAACTTCTAAACAATATGAAATCGGAATAGGTAGTGAAATGATACGGTTAGATTCATCATTATCGGTAAATCTCAGTAATCCAGATGAATGGATCAAATTAGTAGTTGAACAAAACCATATTCTACAGATAAAGAACAGGATTGAGACTTGTTCAGGATTGCCGCCAGGTGCTCAGGGTGATGTTTTGATTCAGATAAATTCGGAACGAAAAATGCTGGAAGGTTTTCTAATTATGAGGAGAGGAGTTAGGCTGATTCCAGTTTTAGATTCCAAAAAAGAATTTATTGATTTACTTTCTAATTTTGATCCATTTATTGGGACACGTACACCAGAACATGAAATGCAAGGTCATGCACATGACAGACCAGCATGGGGTTTAATAGGTCTTTCTATAGAGGAGGCTGAGCCTTTCATTGGG
>CENX01213646.1_pt1 | contig 45351 bp, 42 predicted proteins | sample 361321 | NCBI WGS metagenome assembly CENX01 (sample SAMEA2619678, study PRJEB7988) | marine metagenome | isolation source: saline water (ENVO:00002010), including | reverse complement strand
AATAAACAGAATAAAAAAGCTGGTACAATATTCTTTAAAATGTTATTGAGGGAAATTTTCAAAATTTTTTAACTCCATCAAATTCAGTTCAGTCTAAATAAACAACTGATATTATTATTTTTTGGATGGTTTTATCATATCTGCTGGGTTAATCAAAGTATCAAAATCTTCAGCAGACAAATATCCCAGCTCAACTATTGCTTCTTTCAAGGATGATTTATCTTCAAATGCTTTTTTTGCAACTTGCGCTGCTTTATCATAGCCAATATGAGGATTTAAAGCTGTTACGAGCATAAGAGAGTTATATAAATTGTCTTGAATTCGATCGTAATTAGGCTCAATACCTCTAATACAATTTTTTGTAAAAGAATGAATTACATCAGAAAGCAGCTTTATTGATTGCAATATATTGTATGCCATCACAGGTCTATAAACATTCAGTTCAAAATTTCCACTAGCGCCAGCTATGGATATAGTTGTATCGTTTCCAAAAACCTGCGTACAAACCATTGTAACTGCTTCACATTGGGTTGGATTCACTTTTCCAGGCATAATTGAAGAGCCTGGCTCATTGGATGGTAACAATATTTCTCCTATACCTGATCTTGGCCCACTAGCAAGCCATCTAATATCATTAGCTATCTTAAAAAGAGAACCCGCTAAACCTCTCAGGGCAGACGATAATGATACTATTGAATCTTGACCACTCAAGGCTTCAAACTTGTTTTTTGCAGTAATAAAAGGCAAATGAGTTATATTTGCTATTTCACTAGCCACTTCTTCAGCAAATCCTTCATAGGAATTGATTCCTGTTCCAACGGCAGTTCCACCCATAGCTAATTCATAACAATAACTAAGGGAAAGTTTTATTTTTTCGATTTCGTTGTTCATTGATGCAGCATATCCTGAAAATTCTTGACCCAGGCTTAAAGGGGTTGCATCTTGAAGGTGTGTCCTGCCTAGTTTGATAATAGAATCAAAATCATTTGATTTTTTTTCTAACACGTTTGAAAGATTTTCAATGGCTGGAATAAGCAAATGCACTGTGCTTTCTACAGCAGAAATGTTGATTGCAGTAGGAAAAGTATCGTTCGTGGATTGACACATATTTACATGGTCATTTGGATGAACGGGACTTTTAGACCCAATCTCTCCTCCCAAAATTTCAATTGCTCTATTCGAAATAACTTCATTGAAGTTCATATTTGTTTGAGTCCCAGAGCCTGTTTGCCAAACAACCAGGGGAAAGTGCTCATCAAGCTTTCCTTTTATTACTTCATCTGCCGCTGAACATATTGCATCAGAAAGCTTTGGTTCAATTTTATTGTTGCGGCTATTTACTAAAGATGCGCTTTTCTTAAGAATTGCATATGCTCTGATAAACTCTCGAGGAAATTTTTCATCATTGATCTTAAAATTATTTAACGATCTTTGTGTCTGAGCACCATAATATCTATTTGAAGGCACTTGAAGTTCACCCATGCTGTCCTTTTCAATTCTAAATGCCATGGGTTATTTTACTTGACCACCCAAGTGTCCCCAGAATTAATGATGTCTTGAATAGAGCTTTTTGGTTTATTTTCAATAGCACTGCTGATTTGGCTAGCAATATTATCTTCATATGTAGGAGCATCAATTGCATATAGCACTCCGATAGGCTCAGGAGTGTCGGGTTTTGAGGTCATGTTAGATAGCATAGAAGCAATCATATAGTCTTTCTTATTGTGCACTAAAAGATCATCTTTGCTCCATTTGTCTCCAAGCTCAACAACAGTTGGAATATTGCCATCCAATCTGATGCCTTTATCACTCTCAGCCCCAAACACCATTGGCTCTCCATCTTTGAGCCATAAAACTGTATCGCTTTTTGTGTCCCTATCAGTAAAGTTAGAAAAGGCACCATCGTTGAATATATTGCAATTTTGATAAATTTCAAGAAATGATGTGCCTTTGTGGTGGTAAGATTCAGTTATCATCTCCTGCATATGCTTGGATTCTTTATCAATGGTTCTAGCGATAAATGTAGCTCCTGCGCCCAACGCAAGAGTAAGTGGATTAAAAGGCTCATCGAGTGAACCCATAGGAGTTGACTTAGTTACCTTACCAACTTCTGATGTTGGTGAATATTGACCTTTTGTGAGACCGTAAATTCTATTGTTAAATAACATAACATTTAAATCAATATTTCTTCTCAATAAATGAATTGTATGATTGCCTCCAATTGATAGCCCGTCACCATCTCCAGTCACTAACCATACAGATAGATCGGGTCTGGATATTTTAACACCAGATGCAATTGCAGGGGCTCGGCCATGAATAGAATGAAATCCATATGTGTGCATGTAATAAGGGAATCTACTTGAACATCCTATTCCCGAAATAAAAACAAACTCTTCTTTTTTTCTGCCTAAATCAGGGAAAACTTTTTGTGTTTGTGTTAGAATTGAGTAATCACCACAGCCAGGGCACCATCTAACGGCTTGATCTGAGGTAAAATCTTTTCTTGTATACTTAACTTGAGATGATTCTGACATATTATTTTTCCAATATTTTCTTAACGTTTTCCTGAATTTCTGCTGAGCTAATCGGTTTTCCTTTAACTTTATTTAAACCGATCGCATCAATTAAATATTCAGCTCTGATTATTTTAATTAATTGTCCCAGGTTAATTTCTGGCACAAGTACATGTTTAAATTTAATTAATAACTCTCCTAAATCATTAGGTAATGGATTTATCCATCTTAAATGTATATGACTTACTTTTTTACCATCATTGACTAAAGCTTCAGTAGCAGACCGGCATGCACCTTGTGTACCGCCCCAGCTTAAGATTAATAAATCTCCACTCTTATCTCCATATACATCTGTAGGAGGTAATTCATTTGCAATGTTTTGAACTTTTAATGCTCTAGTTTTTACCATAAAGTGATGATTTTCAGGATCGTAGTTCACATTACCAGTAACATCTTCTTTTTCTATACCACCAATTCTATGCTCTAAATTTTCTGTACCAGGCTTTGCCCAAGGCCGTGCTAATGTATCTTTTTTTCTTAAATAAGGCATAAACTGACCATCAACTATGTTAGATTTATCAGCAAATTTTACATCTATAGGGGGTAATTTTTTTATATCAGGAACAATCCAAGGCTCGGAACCATTCGCCAAATAACCATCAGTAAGTAACATTACAGGGGTCATATATTTAACTGCTATTCTACAGGCTTCGTAAGCTACATAAAAGCAGTCCCCAGGAGTGCTTGAAGCTAAAATGGGTATGGGGGCTTCTCCATTTCTACCATACATAGCTTGCATTAAATCTGATTGTTCAGTTTTAGTTGGTAATCCTGTGCTCGGACCACCTCTTTGAACATTGATTATCACTAAAGGTAATTCTGTTATAACAGCAAGACCCATTGCTTCACCTTTCAAAGCAATACCTGGACCAGAAGTTGTAGTAATAGCCAATGATCCAGAAAAGGCTGCACCCAATGCGGAAGTAATACCAGCAATTTCATCTTCCGCTTGAAATGTTTTAATTCCCAAATGTTTCCAAGCAGATAAGGTATGCAAAATATCGCTGGCTGGTGTGATGGGATAACTGCCTAAGAAAAGCTCAAGTTTTGATTTTTCTGCTGCTGCAGCTAAACCCATTGAAAGTGCATAATTACCGACTACATTCCTGTATTTTCCTGGAGGAAGATTCGCTTTATCAACAGTATATCTTGTGGTAAAGATCTCTGTGGTTTCACCATAATTATAACCTGCATTTAAAGCTCTAACATTAGACTCAATTATTTCAGGTTTTTTTGCAAACTTCTTTGCTAACCAATCTTCTGTTGATTTTAAGGGTCTGTCGTACATCCAAAAGAGCAAACCAAGAGCGTAAAAGTTTTTAGACCTATCTACCAATTTTGGAGAAAGATCCAAATCTTTACATGCTTCAGATACCATTCTGCTCATATCAATAGAATAAAGGGTGAAATAATCATCCAAGGTTTTGTCTTCTAATGGATTAGAATCGTAACCTGCTAATTTTAAATTTCTAGGATTAAAAGCTGCAGAATTGCATATAATTGTCCCTCCTGGAGGAACATCGCTCTGGTGAACTTTTAGAGCTGCAGGGTTCATTGCAACTAACACATCAGGAACGTCTCCTGGAGTATGAATATCTTTGCTACTAAATTTGATTTGAAAAGCACTAACACCTGCAAGAGAGCCAGCAGGCGCTCTTATTTCTGCAGGAAAATCAGGCAATGTACTTAAATCATTACCAACAACTGCAGTTGTCTCAGTAAATCTACCACCAGTAAGCTGCATACCGTCTCCCGAATCTCCTGCAAATCGAATTACGACTTCATCTACTTGTTTTTTAGAAATGCTCATATACTTTTAAGTCCTAAAATATTATCAAAACGTTCATTTGAATTTATCTAATAGAAAACAACTAAATAGGTTAATTTAGCATAAAGTTTTTATAAGATTAATATGTTCATATTTTTAATATTACAATTTAGCAATTATATAATTTTTAATGCAATGAAATGTATCGGAAAAATTTTATAAAAATTGTGATATTTTAGAAGAAGAATTATAACTTGCAATATGAGTCTCAAAGAAAAAGTAAAACTTACACGTTATTCCAAAGGTGGTGGCTGAGCATGTAAAATTGGTCCAGGCGACCTTGCTCAAGTTTTGAGTAAGATCAAAAAACAACAAAATAGCAATGTTATTGTTGATTATGAACAATCAGATGATGCTGCGGTAATTGATATTGGTAATGATAAATATCTTGTGCAAACTGTTGATTTCTTCTCTCCAATTGTTGATGATCCCTTTACATTTGGTCAAATTGCAGCAGCTAACTCACTTTCAGACATATATGCAATGGGAGCAAAACCACTTTTTGCTTTAAATATTGTTGGATTTCCCAATAAAGAGCTTTCAAATGATATATTAGCAGAAATTTTAAATGGAGGTGCTTCATTGGCCAATAAAGCTGGTATTCCAATTGTTGGGGGCCACTCAGTTGATGATTCAGAAATAAAATATGGATTAGTAGTTACAGGCGAAGTTAAAAAAAATGAACTAATTAAAAATTCAAATGCTAAAGATGGTGATTTGCTCTTGTTAACAAAACCACTTGGAACTGGCATACTCTATAATGCTTTAAAAAAAGGGCTTGCAAGCACTGATGATTTCTATCAAGCAATTGAATCCATGGTTGAGCTAAATAAAGAAATTGGTAGTTCATTGAATAAGTTTAATGTTCACGCAGCGACGGATGTAACTGGCTATGGTTTAATTGGTCATTTATATGAAATGTGCAAATCAAGCAATGTATCAGCTGAGATTGAAACAAATAAAGTACACTTTTTTAATAATGTTGAACAATTTGCTAAAAAAGGTGCCGTACCAGGAGGAACTGGGCGAAATCTTGAATTCTATTCAAAGCACATCAAATTTGCAGATTCAATCAAAAATCACCAAAAATTGATGCTTGCTGATGCACAAACCTCTGGTGGATTATTAATATCGTTATCTGAAAAAGACGCGCATTCATTATCTTCATTTTATAAAGAGCGCTCAATTGGATCTTTGCAAATTATAGGGAAATTTACATCCTCTAAAAATCCCAAAATTACAATCAACAGTTAAATACGATAAATTTTATCGTATTTAACTGTTGAAGTCGGAACTTTTCCTTTTTAAACTTGTTGACGTTTTTTCAAAGATAATATTATGTTAAAAATTACACGCAAAGTTGAATATGCTTTAATTGCACTTAAACACATGCAATCCAAAGAGGGTGGTTGCCTATCTACCGCCAAAGAAATTGCATATCAATACAATGTTCCTCAGCAATTACTAGCCAAATCACTTCAGCAAATGTCAAAAAATCATATCATTGAAGCTATTAAAGGAATAAATGGTGGCTACAGGATTAAAGCAAATTTGAGTGGGATTTCTTTAAAAGACTTCTTTGAAAAGCTTGAAGGCCCGTTAGGCGTTATGGATTGTTATTTTGACTCAGAATGTCAAATATCAGGCTGCAATGTTAAAGCGCCTATTGAAAAGATTAATGACAATATTCGTAAAATGCTATCCACGATGACATTGAAAGAGGTTACCCAATAATGAAATTAATTAAAGAAGACAGTGTTGTTGAAGTACTCAAACAATGTTTTGACCCAGAACTGCCCATAGATTTATGGAATCTTGGCCTGATATATGACATACAAATACAGGAATCATACAACGAACAGCAATCTGATATCAATATTGTTATGTCGCTTACCACACCAGGTTGCACTATGGGCGAACAGATAGCCCAAGACATCAAAAATAAATTGGAATCTAATAATGAAGTTAATCAAGTATTTGTAGAAGTGACCTTTGACCCTCCTTGGGAGCCTGGTATGATGAGTACCGAAGCTAGGCAAAAATTAGGAGTAGGTCTAAATAATGCTCAAGAATCCAAAGAAACAAAAATCAATATGGAATGGGAATAATCATGTCTGAAAATATTAAAACTCAAGAAATTTTCGATGCAGGCATCTCTTTATCTAAATCTGCTGCCAAGCGTTTAATTGGAATCATGGATTCAGAAGGAAAAAAAGGATTTGGCTTGAGAATGGAAGTTACTACTGGTGGGTGTTCTGGCATGAATTATGATATGTCTTTTGAAAAAGAGCAAAAGGAATTTGATAAGGTATTTGAAAGTAATGGATTGAGAATATTTTGTGATCTCAAAAGCTATCTATACCTCAAAGGAATAGAAGTAGACTTCTCTAATGACATCCTGAATGGAGGATTTAAAATAAAAAACCCTAACGCCGAAAGAACATGCGGTTGCGGAACTTCATTTTCCGTTTAGAAATAAAAAAATTATGAGTAAAGATCAAAAAATAATAGACCAAGCTATCAGCCGTGAATATGAATACGGCTTTGTAACAGACATTGAACAGGATATTATTCCTCCTGGTTTGAATGAAGATGTCGTAAGAATTATATCAGATAAAAAGAATGAGCCAAAATGGTTGCTTGACTGGAGGCTAAAGGCATTCAAACGCTGGAAGAAAATGAAAGATCCCAAATGGTCAATGCTAAATTACCCTGATATAGATTACCAAAACATTTCTTATTATTCTGCACCAAAGCCTAAAAAGAAGTTAAAAAGCCTAGATGAAGTTGATCCACAGATTCTAAAGACATATGATAAGCTTGGCATCCCTATAGAAGAGCAGAAAATGCTTTCAAACGTTGCAGTTGACGCAGTATTCGATAGTGTATCTATTACAACTACTTTCAAAGAAGAGCTAGAAAAAGCGGGGGTAATTTTTTGTTCTTTCTCTGAAGCTGTTCATAATCATCCAGACATAATAAAAAAGTATCTTGGATCAGTTGTACCAACAACTGATAATTATTTTTCTGCATTAAACTCTGCAGTATTTAGTGATGGTAGCTTTGTTTATATCCCAAAAGGTGTTCGTTGTCCCATGGAGCTATCAACCTACTTTAGAATAAATGCATCCAACACTGGTCAGTTTGAAAGAACATTGATTGTTGCCGATGAAGACAGTCATGTAAGTTATTTAGAAGGCTGCACTGCTCCAATGAGGGATGAAAATCAATTGCATGCCGCTGTTGTTGAATTAGTTGCCTTAAAAAATGCTGAGATAAAATACTCTACTGTTCAAAATTGGTATCCTGGAGATCCAAAGACTGGTAAGGGTGGAATTTATAACTTTGTTACAAAAAGGGGGATATGCTTAGGAGATAATTCTAAAATATCATGGACGCAAGTTGAAACAGGATCTGCATTAACATGGAAATATCCTGGCTGCATATTGAAAGGCGATGGCTCTGTTGGAGAATTCTATTCTGTTGCGTTATCAAATAATTTTCAACAAGCCGATACAGGAACAAAAATGGTTCACATTGGGAAAAACACGAAAAGTACTATTATCTCTAAGGGTATTTCAGCAGGCAAAGGTCAAAATACCTACAGGGGAGGTGTAAAGATTATGAAAAACGCTGAGAATGCTAGAAATTATTCTCAGTGCGATTCCATTTTAATAGGTGATAAATGCGGGGCTCATACATTTCCTTACATTGATATTCGAAACCCATCAGCTCAAATGGAGCATGAAGCTTCAACTTCAAGAATAGGTGAAGATCAGCTATTTTATTGCAATCAGAGAGGTATCTCAACCGAAGATGCTGTTTCAATGATTGTCAACGGCTTCTGTAAAAAAGTATTTAATGAATTGCCAATGGAATTTGCAGTTGAAGCGCAAAAATTAATGGAAGTCAGCTTAGAGGGATCGGTAGGTTAATTTAATTCATTATGTTAATAATTAAAGACCTTCATGCAAGTATTGATGATAAGAAAATTCTTAATGGCATAAATCTATCAATAAAGCCTGGCGAACTACATGCGATCATGGGAAGAAATGGTTCAGGCAAAAGTACCCTTGCCAATATCATTACTGGCAGAGAAGATTATGATATTGATTCTGGTTCAATCTTATTTAACGGCAAAGATTTATTGGACCAATCACCTGAAGACCGTGCACTAGATGGTGTTTTCATGTCTTTTCAATATCCTGTAGTTATTCCTGGAGTTAATAATACTTATTTTTTAAAAGCAGCCCTTAACTCCAAACTAAAACATCAAGGTCTTAAAGAAATAAATGCCGTTGATTTTATGAGTTTAATCAGAGAAAAATTAAAACAAGTTGATATGGATGAAAAATATCTTAGTAGAGCCGTTAATGATGGCTTTTCTGGAGGAGAAAAAAAGCGAAATGAAATTCTACAAATGCTAACTTTAGAGCCAACTCTATCGATATTAGATGAAACAGATTCTGGTTTAGATATAGATGCTTTAAAGATTGTTGCAAAAGGAGTGAATGATTTCAGAAACAAGGAGCGATCATTCTTAGCAATAACCCATTATCAGCGCTTACTAGATTACATGAAACCTGATTTTATACATGTTCTTATCGACGGTGAAATAGTTAAATCAGGAAATAGTGAGCTAGCGAAAGAGCTAGAAGAAAAGGGATACTCCTGGTTAGAAAAATGACCCACTATCAAGAACAATTAACTTGGCTCCTCGAAAATTCAGAAGTAAACGAAAGTATTCGTTCCTTGAGATTAGATGCATTTGAGTTGTTTAAAAAATTAGGTTTTCCAACTAAGAAAGATGAGGATTGGAGATTTACAAATTTTTCTAAAATTCAAAATGGTTATTTTCGATTATCGAGACCAAGCGACCTCCCGAATAACTTTGAAAGTCCAAAGCTTTTAAATGATAATTCGTATCCAATAGTTATTATTAATGGCCATTACCAGCCACAGCTATCAAAAATTCCAAACGGAATATCAGTTTTTTCAGGTTCTGATGATTTCAAATCTAATCCACATTCTTACGCTATAGATTCGAACAAAGCGTATTCCTCAAAAATGAAGAATCCTTTCTATTTGCTTAATACTTCGTTGATGAATTCAGGTCTATGTTTTGAAATTCATGAAAATATTCAAATAGAAAAACCAATTGAGATCTTTTTTTGTACATCAGAAATTGATGATACGATAATGAACCATCCTAGATTTCATTTTAGACTGAACAAAAATTCAAAAGCAACCATTATTGAACATTACAGTGGACAAACAAAGCAATCGTATTTCATCAACACTGTTTCAAATTTTGAATTAGAAGAAAATGCTCATTTAACTCATTTTCGCTTTCAGGATGAAAGTTTTCAATCTAATCATACTTCTTTTTCAGGTTATTCATTAAACAAATACAGTAACCTTAATTGTAACTGCTTATCTATTGGAAGCGAACTTTACAGGCACAACATCAAAGTGGATTTTACAGGCTCAAATGGATTTGCTAGAGTTAATGGCCTATCATTGATAGATAGCAACCGTCATCATGATCTAAATGTGATTGTCAATCATTTAGATAATTCCTGTACAAGCAGTCAATTATTTAAGTTTATTTTATCAGATTCCTCAACAGGTGTTTTTAATGGGAAAGTTATTGTTGATAAGGATACATTTCAAACTAACGCTAATCAAACCAACCGAAATCTACTATTAAGCTCTTCATCAAATATGAATTCTAATCCTCAGCTAGAAATACATGCGGAGGATGTTAAATGTTCCCACGGTTCAACAACTGGTCAGATTGATCCAGAAGCGCTTTTTTATCTTAGGTCCCGCGGGATATCCAAACAAAGAGCGATTGAATTAGTAGTTGAAGGATTTGCTAAAGAAGTTTTTACTAACATTAAAGATGACAACATTCAATCTAGAGTCAATCAAAAAATTGGGCAATGGCTAGAAAGTGTTTCAAATCATGACAAAAATTGAAAAATCACTAGATTCAATTAAAAATGAATTTTCTGTATTTTTTGACTCTAAAGATAAATATATCTATCTCATTGAGCTTGGCAAGGAAAGTAGCGGTCTATCAGAAAATGATAAAAATACAAAAACAAAAATTCAAGGCTGTACATCCCAAGCTTGGATTGTTATCAAGGAATCAAACAGCTACTATAATTTTTTTACAGATTCCGATGCAATGATCGTTCGAGGTCTATTATCTTTAATAGGAAGAGTTTTTAATGGTTCAACAAAAGAAGAAGTGCTTTCAATTGATCCAAACATTTTCCTAAACAAAATAGGTTTAGATACTGTAGTAAGCTCTCAAAGGACTAATGGATTTGGTCAAGCTCTTAACAAAATTCACAATAAACTAAAGAACTGATATGTATTCTGAAAGCGATGAACCTGTAATCCTAGAGCGAGACTGTCAAGCTACCCTTGTTCCGTTTGGAAACAAGGTAACTTTAAAAAAAGGCGAAGAAGGACATATAACTCAGTCTTTGGGTGGAAGTTATACAATAATGATTAGAGGTAATTTAGTCAGGATAGAAAGTAAAGATGCTGACGCTATTGGAAAAATCCCGGAAGTTCAACCATGGCTTGAAGAAATAGAAACAGATGGTAGAGCAAATGAAAATTCTGTCTGGGAAGCAATGAAAACCTGCTATGACCCAGAGATCCCAGTCAATATTGTAGATCTAGGATTAATATATTCTTGTGAGCTTAATGATGATGAAAATGAAGGCACTGACGTAAAAATTAAAATGACACTAACTGCACCAGGTTGCGGCATGGGTGATATGATCGCGTCAGAAGTTAAACAAAAGATTGAAGGCGTACCTGGAACAAAACAAGTCAGTGTTGAATTAGTGTGGGACCCCCCATGGGACAAGGATATGGTTACTGAAGCTGCAAAACTACAACTTGGCATGCTTTAATGCTAGATGCTCAAAACGTAAAAAAAGATTTTCCTATCTTTTCTAATCATGATGATCTATTTTATTTTGATTCAGCATCAACTACTCAAAAACCTCAAGCAGTAATAGATTCAGTTTCATCCTTCTACTCCTCTTCAAATGCTAATATTCATAGAGCGCTTTACAAAATTGGAGAAACTGCAACCGATGCTTACGAGAGTGTTCGGTTAAAAATTAAATCATTTTTGAATGTACCAGATACACATGAGATAGTTTTCACAAAAGGTACAACCGAATCTATAAACCTTGTTTCAAACGCTTGGGGAAGAAAACATTTAAAGCAAAAACATTCCATTATTATATCTGAGATGGAGCACCATGCTAACATAGTCCCCTGGCAAATGATTGCTAAAGAAAAACAAGCAAAAATAAAATACATTCCTTTAAACGAAAACGGCGAGCTTACTCTTGATGCTCTGAATGAATTAATTGATGAGAATACAAAAATAATTTCCATTGTTCACCAATCGAATGTCTTTGGCACAATAAATCCTGTAGAAAAGATTATTAAAATTGCTCAAGAATCAAATATTCTTACCTTAATTGATGGAGCACAATCTGTTCCACATTTTAAAGTAGATATTAAGGAAATGGATTGCGATTTTTTTGTTTTTTCAGGTCATAAGATACTTGGGCCTACAGGGGTAGGTGTTTTAGTTGCAAGAAAAGAACTTTTGAAAAGTATGGACCCTTTCTTAGGAGGAGGAGTCATGATTGATGAAGTAACTATGAATGAATCTACATGGAATCAAATACCATTAAAGTTTGAAGCTGGCACGGCCAATATAGCGCAGGTCATAGGACTTGGAGAGGCAATAGATTATGTTCAAAATATTGGAATAGAAAAGATCTACCAACACGAAAAGGAACTTTTAACCTATTGTTTACAGAAATTCAGTGAAATTGATGAATTAAAAATTTATGGAAATCCTAGACATAGGGGCGGGATTATTACATTTAATATTGACAACATTCATCCTCATGATTTAGCAAAATTTTTAGATACCGATAATATCTGCATCAGAGCAGGTCATCATTGCGCTCAACCAATAATGCACAAAATAGGAAAATCATCAACCGCAAGAGTGAGTTTTTATTTGTATAACGATTTCCGAGAAATTGACTATTTATGTGAATCGATAAAAAAAACTATCAGCATTTTCAAATAATCCTTGATTAACTTCTAAACTATTTGCTAATAAATATGGAGGACAGATGAGCAAAGAAAACAATGATAAAAAGTATAAATATTTAGTTACTACAAGGTGGTATGTTGAAACCAATGAAGAATTGGTCGCAGGTGCTGCTGAAACCGATGAAAAAATTCTTAATCTTGTTCAGCATAGAACTAATGGAAAACCTTCATGCAAAACCTGCCCTACAAGAAGTTATGAAGGGTATGGTATCTTGGACTACCACTACTTCATGGGGGATAACAAGGCTGTTTATATGTCAACAGACAAGCTGAAAGAACTCAGTGAAAACAATTTATCTTGAAGAATTTTTACACGATGGAATGCTTAAAGAAAAATTCTTTAGGCAAAAAATTGATGAATTAAATTGGGATGAATTCCAGGATCAAAGAGTGCTTATAAAAGGATGTTCAGAGGCTCCAATTCCTACCTGGGCATATCTTATTATAACCGCACATTTATCTCAAAAAGCAAAACGCATTTACTTTGGAGAACTTCGACAAGCGATTAAAATTTTCAATCGAGACAAATAAATGATATCTGGGAGAGTCAGCTGGGAGGACTATTTTATGAATATTGCCAAAGAGGTTGCGACTCGCTCTACTTGCAACAGAAAGCATGTTGGTGCGTTAATCGTTCGAAACAAAACTATATTAGCAACCGGCTATAATGGTTCTATAAGCGGATTGGGCCATTGTGATACTGAAGGGCATGAGATGGTCAATGATCACTGCGTTAGAACTATTCATGCTGAAGCCAACGCAATTGTACAATCTGCAAGGAACGGTGTTAGGATTGATGAAAGTGAAATTTATGTAACAGCGTCACCATGCTATGACTGTTTTAAACTGATCGCTAATGCTGGAATTAAAAAAGTATTCTTTGGAGAGTTTTACAGAGATGAGCGAATCAGTAAGTTTGCAAAATCTGCGAAAATCGAACTAATTGATCTATCTTAATAAAATCTTATAATCTGAAAAATCGATCAATTTTAATAAAAAGCGAATTTGATTTTGATTGCTCCCAGCCATCAGCTTTGGTGTAATAGTTATTGTCACTCAAGTTATAGACTGCATAAAATAAGCTGCCAGGTAAATATTCCCATCTAAATACAAACGTACCCACATTATTTTTAATTCTAAAATCCTTGTCTCCTGAATAATCGTAGGGTTCAAGATCAAAGGATCTTTCTCTCAACAAACGACCGTAATTATCATAATTAACATCGACTTCAAAAGGCTGGTAATATGCTTCAAAAGTCATCTTAGATGAAAATGCAATATTCAATCTATATTCGGTATTAAACTGTTTTCTAAGCATATCAGAATAAATAATGTCGATATTATCACTATCTGATTGTTCAACTATACCAACCCACTGCATAGCAACTGGTTTATTTTCATAAGAAGTGTTTATTCTAAAATTAATAAAATCAGTTGGCTTAAGAGTTAGGTCAACACCTATTTCTCTGCCCCAATCTCTAAGTTCTCCTTTATCAAATTGGATAGATGGGCGCAAAATTATATTTTTTCTTCTATCTGTTCTGAACCAAATACGATAATTTTGCCAAGCGTTATCTTTTACAACCAATGCTCTATCGTCTCTATAAAGATCATCATCTTCAAAAACTTCTGCGCTAAATGACATATCCCATCCTATGCCCCAATAGTTCACAAGGTTGTTGTCATTGTTAATGTTTAGATTATTTCTGGTAATTATAGATTCACTTCTTTCATCACTGCCTCTCCCTCCAAAACTCCATCTAACATCTAAATTCTGATCTAGAAAAATCCCTTTAGGTCTATCTCTTCGCATTCCAAATCTAGTGCCACCACTCCAGACATTATTTTTTTCTTGAAATCCCATCTTACTTACATCAAAATCCTTATTTCTAAAACCGCCCCAAAATCTCCATTCCCACCAGCTAGGATCTCTATAACCACCGCTAAAACGTGTAGCATGACCAATGGTAGATTCATTATTAGAAACAGCCGATTGTCCTTCAAATGAAATTCTATTATCCAGCAAGTTAAGACTCCAATCTAAATTGTATGCTGAAGCTTCTTCTTTGACCTTTTGGCGATTCAAATTAGTTGTCATAAAGCCAATGGTTGATAAATCATTGATTATTGGTTTTTCTACTCTACCCACAAAATAATTAGCATATGGCTCAACCAAAAATTTTGATGATTTATTCTGATCGTTGACATCTTCATATTCATTAATCGCATACTCTTCGTTCGTGACAGCGTTAATTATACCATAGCGCAACCCACTTGAAGTCTCGCCCAGAACTTTAGCTGCAGATAAAATGGTGGTTGCATCAGGTCTATCGATCAACTCTCCCTTATCTGGACTATAATAGCTTGGCCTACTACCAATTCTTCTTGAATTAAATATGTTGAGTCTATTTCTAAAGAAATTACCGCCTCTGACAAAAAATGGTCTACGTTCTTCCAGCCGAGTCTCAAAAGCAGAAAGATTTAAAACTGATGGATCGGCCTGAACTTGGCCAAAATCAGGATTAAAGGTCATGTTAAGTGTAGTATTAGAATTAACATTATATCTTAGGTCAAGTCCCAAGTTTTGTGTTGTTTCAGTAGATATATTTTCTGTTTGACCTCCCAGCAAATATGGAACAAATTCAACATTTTTTTGCTGAGGGATATCTCTGATACCTTCTAAAACACCATAATGCGGGACAAACCCACGATAACCGTTATACCATCCTGGCCATCTAATGTTTTCTTGATTGCTATAATAACCTCTGCCAAACATAATTCCCCAAGTTTGTATATCTTCATTGCTGAATTGAAAAACATTAAATGGTATTTTAATTTCCGCAGACCAGCCTTCCGAATGAATTTGAACCGCACTCTCCCAAACAGCATTCCAGGTGTTATCAAAGCTTCTCATGTCCTGCCCTGAAATTGAAACATCAAGCTGAACACCGCTTGCATTTACCGCAAACCAATTGCCTGTCTTATCATCATTGTTGGAATCTATTCCTATGCCAATCCAATCCGAGTTATTTCCAAAACTATTACTCCAATCATCTCTTTTACCTGTTAACGTCATAATTTTTTCAGGACTGGGATCATAATTATTAAAAGCAACATATAAAAAATTATCATCATACATTACGCGAGATTCGGTGCGAACAGTAGGGTTTGCGAGATTGTAGGGTTCTTGCTGAAGAAAGCTTTCATTAGCTATTGATTTGATCCATTCATTTTCATCAATAATTCCATCAATTTTTGGGGCACTTATGACCCTGACAGCTTTTGCTACTTTAAACTTTAACTTAGTGTAATCGATGTCTCCTATTTCTTCATTTGAAAAAGACAAACCGATGGACTTCAAAGCTATAAATATAATTACGATTTTCATTTATAAGTTGTTAGCTACTATTTCAGAGATATCAAAAACTTCCATATCTTTATCATGACCCGTGACTTTTTTCGCATCTTCCATCATGATCATGCAGAAGTTACAAGATGTTGCTACTTTTTTCACACCTGTTTCTACTGCTTCTTCGAATCTTTCAATATTGATTCTTTTCCCTTTTTTTATTTCATACCACATATTACCACCTCCTGCACCACAGCAAAAACTTTGATCTTTGTTACGGGGCATTTCTACTACTTTAGCCTCATCTGATAGCACAGATTGCAATACGTTTCTAGGTGCATCATATTCGCCGTGATGTCTTCCCACATAGCATGCATCATGAAAAGTATAATCTTCTTTTATGTTCTTTTTAGGCTTTATTGATCCTTCATTTATTTGTTCAGAAATAAATTGGGAATGATGAATCACATCCAAATCAAAACCCATCTCAGCATAATCATTCTTTAATGTCGTTAAGCAATGAGGACACTGAGTAATAATTTTCTTAATACCATATTTTTTGAATGTTTCAATGTTTTGCTCTGCCTGCATCTGAAAAAGATATTCATTTCCAATTCTTCTAGCAGAATCACCAGTACAGCTTTCTTCGTTGCCCAATATTCCGTAATCAACCCCAGATTCATTTAAAATTTTAGCAACAGATCGAGAAATATCTCTTCCTCTATCATCATATGCACCAGAACAACCAGCCCAGTATAAATATTCTGCTTCTTTCTTGTCTCTCATGCGAGGAACTTCCATTCCATCGGTCCACTGCTCTCTGTCTTGCGGTGACAATCCCCATGGATTGCCATAATTTTCAATCTTATCAAATACCTCCATGGCATCTCTTGGAAAGCTGCTTTCCATTAAAACTAAATCTTGTCTCATCCTTAAAATGTCTACCATGGGTTCATTTCCAACAGGACAAGTATCTACACAAAATCCACAAGTTGTACATGACCAGGCAGCTTCTTCTGAGAGCATCCATTTTGAGAGCGACTCTAAACTTGAAGATCCCTCAGAAAAATCTTTTAAATTATCATTTAAGTAATATCTTTTATTGATCTCCAAAGCAGCTGGGGATAGCTCCTTTCCTGTTTGATAGGCAGGGCATACATCCTGACATCTGTTGCACATGATGCAAGCATACGCATCCAGTATCTCTTTTTGGGGAAGGTGCTCAATTTTTCCAGCTCCAAACTGTTCTACACTCTCATCCTCTAGATCCATTATCTCTAAAGTGGCAGGTGAACGCCGATCAACCGATGCCATATAGTTAAGAGGTCCCATAAATAAATGGGCGTGCTTAGAGTATGGGAAATATGGGAAAAATGCCATTATAAGACCCAATGATATCCACCATGAAAGATGCTCCAAAAAAACGATATTTTCTTGTTCTAAGCCACTCCAAAAAGTAGCTAATACGGTAGCTCCAGGCTGATACCAGTCATTGCCATTTAGTGCTATTTCGGCAGATGCGCCAATAAATCTGAACCCAACATGAAAAATGATAAATGTTCCAACTAAAATTGAATCCAACCTAATACCTTTTTTGGCTCTTTCAGAAATTAGTACAGGTTCATTTATTTTCAACTTTTCACTTTTGGTTAAAAATCTTCTTGCTAAAAAATAAAGCACTCCAAACAAGACTAGCATGGTGAAGATATCGACAAATAACCTATAAGCGTGTCCAATGAAATGATTGGGTAAAAAATGGAAATCAGGAACCATACCATAAAAAACATCAACAATATTCACAATTAGATAAAACGAGAAACCCCAGGCAACACCAGCATGAATTACTGCCACAAAAGTTCTTGATTTAAAAAGAGTCTTTTGCGATAAAAAGATGGACAATCCTTTGGGCCAATTTTTTACAACTTCGATCCAATTTATAGCTTGCGTTCCACGACCTATCGCTTTGAACATTCTTGAATATGTTATGAAACTTAAGCCAGAAGAAAAAATTACCAGCACAATAAACAGCACTCGCTCTAAATTGCTAAGCATATGTCTAGAGCTACTTTAGTGATTCAATGAGTTTGGGCACAATCTCAAAAATATCACCAACTATGCCATAATTCGCTATTTCAAATATAGGTGCTTCAGGGTCTTTGTTGATTGCTACTATATTTTTTGACCCTTTCATTCCCACAACGTGCTGAATAGCTCCGGAAATTCCCAAAGCAAAATATAGCTTTGGACTTACAGATTGGCCAGAGCTGCCGACTTGGTGATCTGGCGAAAGCCAACCTGCATCGACTACAGGCCTAGATGAAGATAATTCGCCTCCCATTGCTTCTGCTAACTCTTTAACAATTGAAATTTTATCTGCATCTCCAATACCTCTACCAACTGAAACAATGATATCAGCTGATGTTAAATCAACCCCCCCAACACTTTCTTGAAAGGGCTCTTCATAAATATTTTTAATTTGTGTATTATCTATTTCAATATCAATTTTTTGGATTTCAGAAGAGCCTGGCTTTATAGCATCCAATGAAAAGGATGCTGATTGAAAACTTACTAGATACAACCCACTATCTGAAGTTTGTATGTCTGCTAGTAATTTAGCGTTGAAAGTCTGTTTTGTAAATTCGATTGATCTATTAGAAATGCTCATTTTAATATTATCTGCTAAAAAAGGTCTCATTAGTTTTGCGCTAATTTTTGGAACGTAATCTCTGACCTGGTAGGTATGACCAAAAAGTACATAACTGAAATTATTTTCCGAAATTACCTTTTCAATTGCTATAGCATAACCATCTGATGAATAACTATTTAAGGATGAAGAATTAATTTTTAAAATATCATTTAATTCATACTTAGACGCTTCTAATGCCAATGCCTCAGCGTTTCTTCCCATTACAAGAGCAGTTGTTTTTGCATTCAATTTTGACGATATTTCTTGCGCTGCAACAATAGCCTCTAAGCTCATCTTATGTATGGCGCCATTGTTATCTTCTATTACAATTAAAATATTCATGATTTTCTACCTAAATCTTAATCTCGGATTTGAAAACCTTAACTAAGCTTTCAACGATTTGATCAGTAGACCCATCGATCATAGTGATCTCATTACTGGCTGAGGGCAGATATAATTTTGATATTTTTAAATCTTGATCTGCAGAATCAATATCCAATGTTTTAATTTCTTTCTTTTTAGCTCCCATTATCCCTTTTAATGATGGATAGCGCGGTGTATTTAAACCGGATTGTATTGTTACGCTTGCTGGAAGAGGCATGCGAACATTTTGAAAAAACCCAGCTTCCAATTCTTGTTTTATAGCGATTTGATTTCCGTCTAATTTTGTCGATACTGCTAGAGATCCAGTGGACATATTTAAAAGTTCACCAATGATAATACCTGTTTGTCCATGGCCTAAATCGTCGGACTGCAGACCAGATAAAATGAGATCAAAATTTTCAGCTTTTAATGCGTCTGCAAATATTTTAGCAATCGATAAGGGGTCACTATCTTCATTGTTGACAGTATTGATATGAATTCCTCTATCAGCGCCTTTAGCTAAACCTTCTCTAATAATCTTTTTTACTCTTTCAGGTCCTAAGCTCACTACAACTATTTCACTGTCCTGAGTGCTTTCTTTAAGCAGTAATGCTTCTTCTAATGCATAATTATCACTTTCATTCATTACATATGAAACTTTTTCTTCAACCAGCCAAACATTGTTATTTGCTATAGAAAGAGGAGATTCTGACCCTGGAACTTGTTTTACTAAAACTGCGATTTTCATATTTATAAAATTATATATTTATCTTATTTAACTTAATAGTAATTTAGGTTACGTTAACGTTAGATAGCAAGCAAAGTAGAGAGGCAAAAAATTTATTATACAGATTGTAAAAAAATATATTTGCCATCTAGCCCATATAAACGTAGTTTAGCGAATTATTTAAACCCATTTTTGAGTATACGTATGGGGAAAATTTCAAATTAAAGGAGAGAAAGTATGAACAAAGGGCTTCTAAAAAAACTTCTAAGCTTAAGCATCCTCGGGGGATTATTTTTCACAGGTTGCGAAGAGGACGATGAAGGCTTTAACAATGGAGATCTTGTTGGTCTGTGGGAGATTACTTATTACTATGCCAATAGAACACGTGTAGTAGCAAATCCTGCAGGCGTTTCAGCAGATACTGACTATAGATTTTACTTCAAATGGAAAGATGGCGATGCATTTGCTGCTGCAGCTGGTGTACCTGCCTCTGTCGTGCATGCTGGTTCCGATGTAGAACTTTTTAAGGTTCAAGATGGTGATAATATTTTAGGCTATCCTCAAACACTTGAGTACAGTGCAACCTCTACCCCTTCCCTAGCCCAGCTTGGTGTTGCTATCACCCTAACGCTTTCAGATGCTCCTTCAAAAGGTCAACCAGCAGATTATTTAATCTCTGGAACTTACCCCTCTTATGTTTTTGACGAAGATGCCTGTAACACTGCAGTTTCCATAGCTCCAATAACCGATGCAGGTCTTTACACGCCTAACGTAACAAGCGATGGCACTGAGAAACTTGGAAATCTTATTATCGAGCCAGATCCAACCAAAGGCGGTAATGTATTGCCTCCATTCCCAGATGGTGCATTTACAGTAACTGCAGCCAGCGCATCTGATGGAAGAGATGAGTCTACTATTGATTATGTAGATAGAAATGGTCATGATGAGCGCTATACAGAAGTGAAAACCTCATGGAATGAAGATGATGATAGAGTCATCCAAGGTTATGGGTATGCTTTCACAAACGATGCTGGCGATCTTCTAGCATCTGGAGCGCCTTATGGTAATACCTCTCAACCAGCAACCTCTGAAGGATATGTCAACATTAATCTTTTAGCACAGTCAGCAGGACAAACAACCGATGTTGGCACGATTTGGGGCGGTTATCAAACCTGGTATTTCTTCAACGTAATGGCAGCCTTCAAAGCACAAGTCTTTGACATAAAAGCTCCATTGACTGATCTTGATGGTGACGGAGAGATTGGAGTTGGTGATATGGTTGCTTTCATGCATGCTGATAACTTAGCTGGTGGTGGTGGTAAAACTTCTTTCGGCTTGCCTTACACTCTGCTAGTTGACAGCTCTAATCCTTTACAACCTGTGCCTGCAAACGATAGCACCCGTGATCTAGATCTTTCTAATCTTGCGGCTGGTGGAAAGATGAAATACACAGTTGTAGGTCTTTGTGTTCCTGTAAACGAAATTGTAGATGTCAAGTCTAAGTGGAGCAGGATCGAAGAATAATTTTATCATACCGTATGATAAATAATTAACTTCTATAAAAGGGCAACTAAAAAAGTTGCCCTTTTTTTATAATTGGACATAGCATGAAAAAAACCCTCATAATATTTCCGTTACTTTTTTCTGTATTAATTGCGCAAAAAAACTTGACTGGAACCATTTTGGATGATAATTCAGGAGATCCACTTATCGGAGCTAATGTTATCATCACCAATAATGATTTCAATACAGGTGCGGCTACTGATCAGAATGGATATTTTTCAATAAATTCTATTCCAAACGGAAACTATGATGTTAGGGTATCCTACATTGGATACGGAGATTATCAAGACAAAATATCCATTAGCGATTTTTCCACTGTTGAAGAGCTTAATCTAGATATAAAACTCAGCATATCTGCTATTAGCCTGCAAGAATACGTTGTTACAGCTAGCAGAGGAAAGAGGGAAAAGATCACAGATGCGCCCGCAGCTATATCCGTTATCTCAGAACTGAAGATTCGCACTCAAAGTAACCCAAATCTTGGTGATTATCTAAAAGATGTCAAAGGGGTTGATTTTACACAATCAGGCTTAGATAGTTACAATCTAAGTGCGCGGGGATTCAATTCAAGCTTTTCAAGTAGATTGCTTACTTTAACGGACGGAAGAATGGCCAACGTTCCATCGCTAAGATTGATTGCCTATAACACAATTCCACTTACTTCTGATGACGTTAGTCAAATCGAGGTTGTCCTTGGGCCTTCGTCGGCTCTTTATGGTCCCAATGCCCACTCAGGTGTAATCAACATTATTTCTAAAAAACCATCAGAATCTTTAGGCTCTATAGTAGGATATACTACCGGTTCCAGAGAATTTAATAAATTACAAGTCAGACACTCGGGTGCTTGGAACAAGCTAAGTTATAAAATGTCTGCATCAAGTTTTAGCGCTTTTGACTGGGAATACATAGAGCTTGATGAAAAAAAGAATCATTTTCGCCCATGGAGTGATATAAATTTTGAACAAGAAGCCGAAGAGCTTGATGATCTAATAAGCGACAGTCTCGCATGGTTCAAAGGATGGGATCTATATATTGATAGAAATGGTGATGGAACTGTTGATACCATTTATTATGGTTCGGACAACATCATTAAAGATTTTAATAGGGATGGAATTAGCGATTTTCCTGACCATCACGTCAAAAATACCAGAATGGACATAAGGGTAGATTACGACTTCTCACCTGAACACTTTATCAGTCTTAATTTTGGTCATGCCAATGCTAGAAATATTAATATAACGGGTATCGGTAGATACCTGGCTCAGGACTGGATCTATAGATTTTATCAAGGAAGATGGATATACAAAAACTGGTTCGCACAAGCCTATTTAAATACAAGCAACTCTGGCAACACGCAAAATATGAGAACGGGTGAAGTTGTTAGAGACCGCTCTACATTCTTTCATTTTCAGTTTCAACACTCTAAAGAATTTCAAAATCTAATGAATACACAATTTGTATGGGGCGGTGATTACCAAAGAACAATGCCAGAAACATATGGTACAATCTTACCTGATGGTACTGGAGGAAGAAATCCACAAAGCTATAAGCGCGATGGTAAAGATAATGATAAAGATGGAAAAATAGATGAATTTGATGAGTTATTTGTAACTAATGAGTGGGGCCTTTACGCACAAAGCCAAACCAAATTAAATGACAAATTTGAATTAATCTTAGCATCTAGAATTGACCTTCATAGTGGCTTAACGAATGAAGAGAGCGGCTTTGCTTTTTTAAATGATCCTTTAGATGGTAGTACAGTCAACTATCAAGCTCAAATATCTCCTAAGATTGGACTATTATACAAACCTAGCGAAGATAACACTTTTCGATTAACAGCTTCAACCGCTACTAACACTCCTTCCTCTATTGGACTATATTTGGATGTTCTAGCAGCGCAATATAGTATTTTTCAAGTTCGAGCAAGGGGAAATGACAAGGGATGGTCTTTTTTTAGAGATGCTAATGATAAATTGATGTACTACGATGTCGATCTTGGTTCAAAAACCGAGTTTCGCTTAAATCCTGTGCCAGATGACGCAATGCTTTATGTACCAGCTGTCTTAGGAAGAGAAGGGTGGGAAGTCCAAGAAGAGGATTATGATCAGATTACACCTGTTGGCTCAGAAGTTGTGTACACTTACGAGTTTGGCTACTCAGGTATTGTTGCAGATAAATTTAGACTTACTTTTGATTTATATAATAGCACCTACACTGATTTTGTAAGTGACTTAACCTGGATAACTCCAGTTGTACTTGATACCTCAGAAAACGGTTTCTACGGAGTTGATGATCCTGATCCTAAAATACTCGGAATTGTCTCTACTAGAGAAGATAGTTACTGGGAAGACGGCGGCGATGGTGTCTATGGAAGCAGATATGTGAAATACGGTAGCTCAGATTGGGCAGGAGTTCTAGATTTAGAGGTTTGGAAAAAAAATATGAGCGACCAAAGAGGAAACTGGTTTGACATTGGTCAAAATGGAGATACACTAGGAGCTTACATATCAGACGACAACTTTACACGATCGCCTCCACTGATATTAACAAATATCAATTATGGAAAAGTGAATTTATGGGGCATGGATGCTAGCATTTATGCTTTTATTTCTGACAAAATTACCGCTGACATGACATTCTCTTTCCTTGGTGTAACGCAATTTTATAATCGTTTAAATAGGCAGTATGACCCGATCAACGCTCCAAAGTTTAAGATCAATGGCAAACTGGCTTATAATGCTCCAAAAGGTTTCTTTGGAAATCTTGGAGCTAGATACATTCCAGAATTTGATTGGTCAGCTGGTGTTCACTTTGGGACTATTGAAAGCTATTTTGTTCTCGATGGAATGATAGGATATAGATTCAATGAAACATATGATTTATTATTTAACATTAATAATCTAAACAATGATGTTCATAGAGAAATTATTGGTGGGCCTAAACTCGGGAGGCAATGGACATTAAAGCTTACTGGTAGATTTTAAATTAACTCAAGCGGATAATAGCGCGCCCAACCTGCTTTCCATTTAATATTTTAATAATCTCTTCTCCAATATCCTCAAGCTCTACCTTACGTGAAAAACGTTCAAGATTAACCGGCTTCCAGTCTAAAGCAAGTTTATTCCATAAAGATATTCTTTTTTTGTGAGTAATTCCTTGAGAGTCTATTCCTAATAAACTATTTCCCCGAAGAATAAATGGATAAACACTAGAAGAAAAATTTGCGCCTCCAGCATTACCACAACATGCAATTGAACCACCAATCTTCATAACAGTTAGCATGTCGGATAACGACTCACCCCCAACTACATCATAACCAATATCCCAAATTCCTTTAGATAATGGATGGCGAACATAGGCTTTAAATTCGTCCTTAATTAATACTTCAGAGGCTCCAAGCGAACTTAATTCTTTTTTAGCATTTTCTTTTGAAGAAACGGCAACCACATCAGAACCAAGCATTGAGAGAATGTCAACAGCTATATAACCAACGCCTCCCGTAGCACCATTAACAATCGCTTTTTTACCTGAAATACCATTTTTTTTCTCAAGTAGATCAATACCAATCGCTGCAGTGAGTCCAGCAGTTCCCAAGCACATTGATTCATACATAGTCAAGCCATCTGGAAGTGGCACTGCCCATGAGCTAGGAACTCGTATATACTGCCCAAAGCCACCTGCTGTATCCATTCCAAGATCGTATCCTGTAACAATCACTTTATCTCCATTGTCAAAGCTATTATCAAGACAATCAACGACTTCACCAACGGCGTCTATTCCAGGTGTATGAGGATAGTTTCTTGTAACACCTTTTCCTCCAGAAGCAGAAAGAGCATCTTTATAATTGAGCGAGGAATAAAAGACTTTTACCGTTAAACTGCCTTCAGGAAGATCAGATATCGACCTCTCAATAACTTTGCCTAAAAAGGAATCTCCTTTTTTTTCAACTTGATATGCTAAAAAAGTTTTATTCACCAATACATACTTTCATTCTATTAGATGATTCCCATATATTTACAAATGATCCTTAACATGATTTCATCTGCACCCCCACCAATTGAAGTTAATCTTCCGTCACGATAGATCTTGGATGCTTGATTTTCCCATGTAAACCCCATACCACCATATAGCTGCAAACATGCATCGGATACATCTCTAATTAATCTTCCACTTTTTAGCTTTGCCATTGATGCAAGATTTGTTAAGTCATTACCGTTAACAAATTCCTCGCAAGCACGATATATTAATGCTCTTGTAGCTTCTATCTCAGTTTGAAGCTCAGCAAGCTTAAAGTGAATTGATTGATTTTCTATAATTTTTCTTCCAAAAGCAGTTCTTTCTTTGCAATATCCTATTGTTTCTTCAACACACTCATCAAGCAGAGCAAGATTTATCGCCGATATGAATATGCGCTCCTCTTGAAATTGCTCCATTTGCATTTTAAACCCATCACCCTCCTCGCCTATTCTATATCTTTGCGGAACTTTGACATTGTCAAAATAAACAGGGGCAGTATCAGAAGTTAGCTGTCCTAATTTTTCAATTTTATCTCCAACGCTTAAGCCTTTTGTATCAGATGGTATTATAACGAGTGACTTATTTTTATGAACATTGCCGTCTCCTGTATTTACTAGTGTACAAAAATAATCAGCCTGTTTAGCATTAGTAATCCACATTTTTTGACCATTGATAACATAATCATCGCCAATCTTTTGAGCTGTGGTCTTAATCGATGCTACATCTGATCCTGCTCCAGGCTCACTAACAGCAATGGCTGAAACAAGATCACCCGAAATACTTGAAGTTAAGAATTCTTTTTTTAATTCGTCAGATCCAAACCTATCTAGAGCTGGTGTTGCCATATCGGTTTGAACGCCAATGGCAGTGATCACCCCCAAGTCAGCAGCATAACCCAATGCTTCAGCGAAGACCATACCATAGCTATAATCTAATCCTAATCCACCATATTCTGTGCTTTTTGTAATGCCTAGAAAGTCTAAATTACCCATTTTCTTGAAAAGATCATGCGCTGGAAAATGACCATTTTTTTCCCAATCTTCTACAAAGGGTTTGATCTCATTTTGGGCAAAATTCTTCACATTGCTGGCTAAAGCTTTATGTTCATCCGTAAATTGCATACTAACTCCTAACTGCCCAATAGGGCTTCTTTTTTTCAAAAAACGATTTGATACCCTCTTTGCCTTCTTCGCTTTCGATGCATTCAGCAAAGATCTTTGCTGAATGGTCAATATCTATTTCATTTCTTGGTCTAATTATTTTTTTTGTTAATGTTAAGGCACGCGGAGCACATTGATTGACTTGACGCTTTATAGAATTTAAAGTTTCATTGAATTCTTCTCTAGTCGTTGATAGGTAATCTGTCAAGCCCATATTATAAGCTTGATTCCCATCGATAGAAAATCCTAAAAGAATTAATTTTCTAGCATTGGAAAAACCCAAACGATCTATAACGTACGGTGCAATTTGGGCTGGCGACAGACCTAGCCTAGTTTCGGTCATTGCAAATCTAGCATTACTCATTGATAAAACAAGATCGCTGGAACATACAATTCCAAAAGCGCCTGCCATAGCGGGGCCTTCAACAGCAGAAACAGTTATTTGTGGCAATTCTGTTATCATTTTAAAGATCAGGCCTAATCCTTTGCTCAATTTAATTGACTCTTTTTGGCTACTGGCGTCCTCACTGATGATCTTCTTCATAAACTTTAAATCTGCTCCAGAACAAAAGACCTCATTTTTTCCTCTAAAGACAACTCCTCTAATCGATGTATCATCTTTGATTTTATTGAAGATGGTTTGAAGTTCATCTACTAGATCAAAAGTTAAAGCATTTCTTTTTTGTGGATTGTCAAACCAAATCGTAAGCCAATTCTTTTCATAATCTATTTGACAACTCTTAAGATTTGATATTTGATTTATATTATTCATTTTACATTCTCGCAATTCCAAAGCTATTTGGTCTTAATTTTCTTTTTAAGCCATCTTTGCAGGTTTTCAAAGCAAAGCTTATTACATTTCTAGATTCTCTAGGATCTATGATTCCATGGTCTAAAACACTTCCTGATACAAAAAAGATATCAGATTGTTTATTATAATGCTCTATGATACGCTCTCTTTTTTTAGATAGTTCATCAGTATCCAATGTTATATTTTTTTTCTTAGCAGATGTTAGTGCAACTTGCTCCATGGTTCGTGCAGCTTGCTTCCCTCCCATAACACCAATTTTGGCATTTGGCCATGAAAAAATGAAATCAGGCTCATAACCGATCCCACACATACCATAGTTTCCAGCTCCAAAGCTTGCGCCTATAAGTAGAGTGATCTTTGGAACTCTTGCATTTGAAACAGCTTGTATCATCTTTGATCCATGTTTTATCATGCCATCGTGTTCGGATTTTACGCCTACCATGTAGCCTGTGACATTGCTTAAAAATATTAAAGGAATATTAGCTTGGTCACACAACTGTATAAAATGAGATGCTTTTGTGGCGCCTTTAGTATCGATCGGTCCATTATTAGCAATGATTCCGCATTGAAAGCCTTCGATCTTTGCTTGAGCGCAAACCATAGAAAGTCCGTATTTTGGTTTTAATTCTATAAAACCTGATTTATCAACTAGGCGCGCAATAACCTCCCTGACATCATATCCTTTGCTATAATCAGTTGGCACAATACCTGCTAAATCTTCAATTGAATATGCTGGCTCTTCAAAATTTAATATAGTTTTTTGTGCATCATTTTCATTCCAATTCAGTTGATCAATAAGCTGGCGAACAGTAACTAATGATTCTGCATCATCATTAACAAGGTACTCAACACTACCCGTGACAACAGAGTGCATTTCAACTCCACCAATATCACTATTGGTAGCATTTTCTCCGGTTGCAGCTTTTAATAATGCTGACCCCGCTAGAGCCGCCATGCCATTCCCCTTAACACCAATAACGTAATCACTCATTCCTATTTGGTAAGCACCTCCTGCAGTTGAAAACCCGTGCAAAATAGCTATAACAGGGATTCCTGCAGCGCTTAACTTAGCTTTCTTATAAAAGACTGATCCGAATTTTGACCAAAGCTTAACACTGTAGTTTGGCAGATCAACTCCTGCGCTCTCTACAAGATGAACACATGGCAATTTTTGCTTTAAAGCAATATCTAAACAACCCAGTGCCTTATCAATAGTTGCTTCAGATGCAGCTCCTGCTTTAATACCGCTATCATCAATCATAATCATGCATTTAACACCAGATATGTAACCTATACCAGCTATTAAATTTGCTCCAGGTATGCTAGTATCGGGATTGGTGTCCTCAACAAGATAATTTGCCATATTATAAAGCTCCAAAAAGAACGTATCTGGGTCCAATATAGCATTTAATCTTTCTCGAGGACTTAATTGTCCTCTAGATTTAAATCGATCGTTTTTCAGGTTTGATTTTTCAACTGCTCTTTCAATTAACATATTCCTTTTAGTGATCAATTTTTCCATCAATTTTTTGTTGATCAAAAACAGATCGGATTCTCGTTTGACTTTAGACTTAAACATTTCCAAGCTGACCTTTATTTTTTAATGATATTTCTTCATAAATGTTGTCTGGTACTTTTATGGGAAATTCCAGCAATTGCTGAGCATAAGATTTTCCTTGTGGGTCAATTCTTAAACTAGACATACCACCTCCACCCAAAGAATTTTTCAACAGGAAATTAATTCCATTGATTCCAGGCACATGCCATTTCAAGACTTTCCCTTTGCAAAAATGCTGAAATAGATTCTTAACAGTTTTTTCCGATAAACTTGCTGATATATGATTCAAATATTCCTTCTTTCTTGCAATGATCCCGATATTGGCATGATCTCCCTTATCTCCGCTTCTGGCGTAAGCAAGACTTATTAGTGGAACCTTTTTTGTATATTTGCCTTGGATAGAAATATCAGATTGGTCCGGAGATCTTTGGAAAATTGAACTGTGTTCATCAATATTTATCTTCTTCCTCGTAGTTGATGTAATGACATTTATATCCAGAAAATTTTTATCTATTAAAAAGGAAAATAACTTTATTGAAGGGGATATTTTAGGCCTTCCCCCAAGATAATTTATTACACCAGGAGTCATTCCTGTTGCGGCTTGAGCAATTTCTTTTGTAAAGATTCTCAATGCTGACTTATCTTGATGAGTTACAACAATTCTTAAAGTTACTTCCTTAATATCCATATTCGTTGAAGGTTTTGAACCGTAAATTGAATTAGAGCCAATAACAGTTATCAGGGTTTCATCAAACGGGGCAATATCATTGTCTCTCATCAATGATTCGGTTTTCTTAAGTATTGCTTCTCCGCAAATTTGCGCTTTTACAGCAGAATCTTTACCTCCGATAACTAAAAAACCTATGGACCGATAACAGTCAAAAAAAGTCGCAGAAACCTTATAGTTTATAGTTGGTGCAAATCCTTTTGCTCCTTTTACAAGAACCTTATCCTTATCAATTTCTTCTATTAAAACAGATCTAAAATCACAAATCACATCAGGTAAAATATACTGCCCAGGATCTCCAATCTCGTACAAGAACTGTTCCGCAACGGTTCCAAAACTAACTAATCCACCCGTATTTTCTGGTTTTGATACAACAAATTCTCCATTACTTGAAACTTCAATAATTGGAAAACCTATATTTTCGAAACCTTTTACTTTTTTCCAATCTGTAAAATTGCCTCCCGTGCATTGCGCTCCACATTCAATAATATGTCCGGCTAAACTTCCCGCCGCCAATAGATCGTAATCTGTTGACGACCAATTGAATTCATACATTAATGGGCCTAAAACAAGAGCACTGTCAACACATCTACCAGTTATAACAATATCTGCATTGTTTTTTAACGCTTCATTGATTGGAATTGCTCCTAAATATGCATTTGCACTCAATAGATTATTTGGCAACGCTTCGTCGGTTTCCATTTCTTTAATGTTCAAACTCATTAATTCATTTTTTTTTGACATTAGGTCATCACCAATAATAGTAGCTATATTTAATGCTACCCCCAAAGAATGAGCAATTTTTTCTAAAGCTTCTTTACAACTATTTAAATTCACACCTCCAGCATTAGATATAACTTTAATTTTTTTAGATTTGATCATCTCAAGTAGGGGAGATAATTGATCGATAAAGTCAGTTGCATAGCCCATTTTCGGATTATTTTTTTTTGATCCAGCTAAAATAGACATAGTCATTTCAGCTAAAAAGTCAGATACCAAATAATCAATATTCCCCTTTTCAACTAACTGTCTTGCTGCGCTTGATGTATCACCCCAAAAAGCAGATGCACACCCTATTTTTATCTTCTTAGGATTCATCACTTAATTCAATTTTTGCTGTTCCATCGAGTTTAATATCTCCATTTTGGTCGCTGATACTAATTTTTATATCGAGCAATTTTTTATTTTTATGAATTTTTTTTCTTAAAACAGAAGCATTGAAGATAGGTCTATCACCAATTTTCGTTATTGATACAAATTTTACATCTATTTCCTTGATATCCTCGTGAGAGAAAATGTCTGTCAAACTTTTCGAAGCCATTGACATTATCAACATTCCATGCGCAATGACATCAGTTAAACCTGCTTTTTTGGCAAAATCAATATCGATATGAATTGGATTATGATCCCCTGAGGCACCAGCATATAGTGCCAGCATTGTTCTTGTAATTGGAGCGTGCTCAGTAATTGGAAAAATAAAATCTTTTTTTAGATCTTGTATATCTTCGTACATATTTCTATCTATATACTAAAGTTGAAATTGACTTTGCTACCTTGGTAGCTTTTTGATTATAAAATTCTGATGAAATTTCAACAAATTGCAATTTACCTGATTTCTTATAATATATATCAGAAATTCTACTTTTCATCGAGATGAGGTCCCCAGCAAAGATTAAATTATAAAAGATATAATTTTGACCAGCAGATAATATCCTATCAATTTCAATGCCTAGCTCTTCTAAAAAATCATACGGATTATCTTTTTCATAGCCAAAGGTCGTTAAAAATGTTGGTGGCGCAACAATTGAAGGGTAACCTTTTTTTTTGGCAAATTTTTCATTAAAATAAATTGGATCTGTCTGAGATGTTGCTTTTGAAAAAAAACGTAAACGTTGTTTTTCGACAGCAAAGCTTATATCAGGGTACTGCTTTCCAATTAATTTTTTATCAATCCTCTTCATTGACTAAATATTTCATCACTTTCGATCATTCTATCGATGATTTTTGAAGGTTTGTATCTCTCACCATATTTCGAGGCAAGCTCCAATGCTCTTTTTTTGAATTTTACCAACCCATAATCATTGATAAATTGAAGTGTTCCTCCTCTAAATGCTGGAAACCCCCAACCATAGATACTTCCAATGTTTGCTTCATCAAATGACTGAATAACGCCCTCCTCATAACAACGGACCGTTTCTAAAGCTTGAACAAATAACAACCTATCAATTAATAATTGTTGGTCAGGTTTATTAAATTGAATTGCAAAATGGCTATGCAGGTCTGGCCATAAATATTTTCTTTCACTTTTTGGATATTCATAAAAACCTGAACCTGAAGATCGCCCACCTCTTTTAGCTTTGTTGACCATAAAATTTAGCACCTCATCCCAAGGTTCTACATGATTTTCAGATTTTTGACTGTAAAGATTTGAACCAATTTCTTTTCTGATTTTTAATGCTAGTTCAATATTTATTTCATCTAGTACAGCTAAAGGACCTATTGGAAATCCTACATTTTTACTTGTTGATTCTATAAAATATGCTGGATATCCCTCGTGAAGAAGAGCCAACCCCTCGCATGTATACTTTTCAAATACTCTAGTTGTGTAAAATCCTGGCGAATCATTTACAATGATAGGTGTCTTGTTGATTTTTCTGATGAAGTCAAATACATAAGAAAGTGTTTCTATGCTTGTCTTTTTTGTCTTTATTATTTCAACCAACTCCATTTTATCTACTGGCGAGAAAAAGTGTATGCCAATGAAATTTTCTGGACTAGAAGTAAAACGATTTAATTCGTTTATTGATATTGTAGAAGTATTAGAAGCAAAAATAGCACTTTTTTTCATATACTTTTCAGATTCTTTTATAACCTTTGCCTTGATATCTCTTTCTTCGAAAACTGCCTCAAGGATTAGATCACAATCTTTTATTTGGGAATAATCTTGCGAGGGATTAACTTTAGAAATAATATTATCAGCTAACTCTTTTTTGATCAAGCCTTTGTCTACATTGAATGATAGGATATTTTTTATTCTTTTCAATCCTTTATCAAGATTGTCTTTAATTGTATCTATCAAAACTACTTCAATGTTTGCCATTGCAGTTACATAAGCTATTCCATGACCCATTAGTCCAGAGCCCAATACACCAATTTTAGTGAATTCTTTTTTAAGCTGATTTTTTGGTCTAAAATATCCCGAATTGATTTTACTTTTCTGGATAAAATGTGTACTAATTAGATTCTTTGAAACATCTCCTGTAACAAGCTCAACATAGTATCTTGACTCTATTTTGCTTGCGCTTTCAAAGCTCAAAGAAGCTCCCTCCGTTACTGTGCTTATGATAGCTTCATAAACAGGCCAGTTTCTTAAATTCTTTTTAAATATTCTTGTTGAATAATCCGCAATAATGAGGGTATTATCATTTTGATAAGAAGCACCTCCAGGAATTTTATAACCTTTAATATCCCACGGTTGTTTACATTTTTGATTTTTATTTATAAAACTTTCAGCTAAACTTGTCAATTCCTCCAGACTGTCAGCTGAATTTTGTAAAACGCCTTTTTCTATAAGACTTTTTACATTCAACAATTTTTCAAATAATAAAAAATCTAAAGTTTTTTCTATTCCGATTTCTCTCGTCATTCTAACAACCCCGTCTTTGCCAGGCATTAACCCTAGATTGATATTTGCAAAGCCAAATCGTTGGTTCTTATCGTTGAGGGCAATTCTATAATTACAACACAGCGCCAATTCAAAAACCAGATTATATAATGATCCATCTATAATTGCAACTTTTGGAAAATCTAAAGTTTCAAATCTTCTTAAAATGGATTTTTCTGATTCTACTCTTTTAAAACAAGCAATTGGATCTTTTTCTATAAAATTTTTTTTTACTTCAGATCTATTAATAGATTTATTATTCTGAAGATTTAGGACTATCCCACTGATATTATCTTCTTTTTCAATTTTGTCAATGCTATTAGAAAAAGTTTCAAAAAAATCATTGTTGTTATCAAATATGACTTGTGAGGCTAGCTTTAAAAAAATAATGTTTTTTTTATTTTTTAAATATTCAATTTTCACTTTTCAAACTCTTTCAATAATTGTAGCAATTCCCATCCCCCCTGCAACGCAAAGTGTCACTAATCCCAAACTTAGGTCTCTCTCCTCAAGTTCATCCATCAAAGTTCCTAATAAAATAGATCCTGTTGCTCCCAAGGGGTGACCTAATGCAATAGAACCGCCATTTACATTTATTTTGTCAAAATTATCTATATTCATTTCTTTCATAAATTTTAATACAACCACCGCAAAAGCCTCGTTTATCTCTATTAGGTCTATATCATCAATTGTTAAGTTGGCCATTGAAAGTGCTTTTTTTGTTGCTGGGGCAGGGCCCTCAAGCATTATTGTTGGGTCTGTAGAGCAAGTTGCAGCAGATAAAATTCTCGCTCGGGGTTTTAAGCCTTGGGAGGTTGCATTTCTTTTTGAACCGACTAATGTAATTGATGCACCATCAACAATGCCAGATGAATTTCCAGCTGTATGCATATGCCTTATTTCTTCAATATGGGTATATTTTTGTAAGGCAATATCATCATAACCATTTTTACCTATTTTTTCAAAAGCAGGTTTTAATTTACTTAATTGCATTAAGGAGGTATTTGGACGGACATGTTCATCCTCTTCTATCAACAAGAGTTCGTTTTGATCATATATTGGAACTATGGACCTAAAACGTTTACTTTTTATTGCTTCAAAGGCCTTTTCCTGCGATATCAATGCAAACTCATCTAAATCCTGCCTTGTAAATCCTTCTATTGTGGCTATCAAATCAGCACCAATGCCTTGTGGCACATAATTGGTTTTTGAGCTAACTTTTGTCTCAAATGCCATAGGTCCTCCATCTGCACCAATAGGAACCCTGCTCATACATTCTATTCCCCCAGAAACAATTAAATCTTCCCAACCTGATCTAATTTTCATCGCAGCGAGATTCACCGCCTCAAGGCCAGAACCGCAACATCTATTAATTTGCATACTGGGAATATCAACGTCCCAACCTGAATATTGTGCTGCAATTTTACCAATATTCGCACCTTGATCATTTACCGGCATCACACAACCTATTATAACATCATCAATCAAAGATGTATCGAGTTGATATTTTTTCTCTAGCACAAGCATCAATTTTGATAATAGGTCAACTGGGGTTAATTGAGCTAAAGAACCATTTTTATTTTTACCACGTGGAGATCGAATAGAATCAAAAATAAAGGCTTCATTCATAACAAAATCTAATTAGGAATTTCTTCAAGTTGGGATTGAAGCTCTTTTAAATCATCAAGAAGTAAATTTATTTCCTCTTTTTGATCTTCTAGATGATCTATTCTTTCTTTAACTATTTTTATATGAAACTCAGCTTGTTTCTGATGTTTTGGGTCAACATCATATAGCTCTAAATAAACCTTAATTTCACCTAATGAAAAACCTAGCTTCTTTGCTCTAACAATAATAATAAGTCTTGCTCTGTCCTTATAGTTAAAAACGCGAGTATTGCCAATTCTCTGTGGATTGATTAAGCCTTTTGATTCATAAAATCGGATGGCCCTTTCTGTGATATTTAATTTTTTTGCAAGTTCAGGTACGGTATAAAGTGATTTATTATCTTTTTTTGACATTCTTTGTATTACTTTTAAGTAATGTATATTACGTTAAGGTAAGATTAAATAAAATTACAAAATTTCTTCATATTTTTCCAAAAAATGGGGCTAAAAATTTCTAAATTAACATTCAATTAGATCAAATGCGTAAAAATTTAATTATTTAGATTGTCATATGAGTGATTTGGGAAAAATATTGATTTCAAACATGCTTTTTATGATAGGTATTTTTATGATTTTATGGGGTATAAAAAGATATATAGAAAGAAAATAAGGGAAGCAGGACCACATAAAAACCGGGAGCGGGGGAACAACCAGCTTTCATTAGTTGTGGTCCCACTTAAAACTAATTAAAATTATCCAATGATTAATGTTACTCCAAGAACTTTTTAATTAAAATTTTTAACATTAGAAATGATAGAATTTTTAATAAATCTCGATAACAAGTTATTTAATTTTTTTAACAGCAAAGTTTCAAACTCAATTTTTGATTTTGTTTTTCCAATCATTACAGATCAAGATTTTTGGACACTTCCTATACTTTGTTTGATTATATACCTTTTAATAGGCAGAGGTAAAACTGGAAAGATATCAGTTTTACTTCTTTTAATTGCGGTTGGGCTTTCAGATTTTATATCAGCTTCTATATTAAAACCCTATTTTGAAAGACTTAGGCCAAGTCATTCAGAAATCGAAGGATTGATTCTTCTTGTTAATAAAGGAGGTAAATATGGATTTGTCTCATCGCATGCTGCCAATATTTTTGCTGCCAGCACAATACTTAGCTTTTTTTACATTCATAAAAAAAAGCTATGCATTACAATTGCTTTTTTAATTTCTTTTAGTAGGGTATATGTGGGAGTACATTTTCCTGGGGACGTAATTTTTGGAGGAATGCTGGGTTATTTAATTGCAATTATTTCAATAACGTTTTATTCAAAACTTGTTTTAAATAAAAATAAAAAAGAATTAATTAGGTAAGCTATTCTCAACATCTTTGACAGGATAATTTTCGAATCTTTGATTAGTGGTAGACCTAATTTCTCCATTCTTAGATTCAAATTTATCAATATTGTCACTTAAAGCATTCATGAATGCTTTTGCATGTTCAGGAGCCATTATTATTCTTGAATGAACTTTTGCTTTTTTCACTCCAGGTAAAATTTTAGTAAAATCCATCACAAATTCTGCTGAAGAATGAGTGACAATCACAAGGTTAGAATATTCCCCATTGCTAGAATCATTATCAAGCTCTATACTGATTTGATGTAAATTTTTATTTTCATCCATAATGTTAAGTTATGATTCTCTATCTTTTGAATCTCTTTGGTTGAAGTCTTCCCATTCTTCTTCTATTCCTTCAAAATCTTCATAGCCTTTAATCTCTTCATCTTCGGCTTTTTGTTTATACATTTCCATTTCACTCTCATAAAGACTGAATATATCCCTCTTTTTCTCAAATTCGGCTGGGTCCACATCTTCTTCATCATCAGGCTCTAATCTTTCAACATCTTCACTGTATACTTTTTGATCAAAAAAATCAAGATCTTCAATTAAGCCATTAGCCATAAGATATTCTAAAAAATCAAGATATTTTCGATCTTTTAAATTTACTTTGCAATATCTACAAGTAAGTGATTCTTTGATATCTACATCTTCAAGAGAAGCACCACAATTTGGGCATATTATACCTTCAAGCATAAATTTTTACTTTCATAAATAGGAACGAATATAGCTGACGATAACCATTACGTCAATTACTTTTCAATTTGTACAAATAAATTCCTATAAAATTGTTCTTCAACAATATCAAAATCAACACCTCTTCTCTTTTTCATTCGCTGACAGTTAAGAATAAACTTATCAATGCTAACTTTAGACATCCCATTATCAGTATACCAAGTTAAAATTGGAATATTTTTCGAAGGAAAATCTTTTGAAAAAATCATTGATCCCGAACCATAGACAGATCCAGTATTTATTTTTGTTCCTATAGATGTCTTAACAAAATCTCCTATAAAACAACCTAAGTGGATTCTATTTGTGTCAAACACTTCATCGTTCATTTGGACTCGAACTTTTCCATAATTGTTTTTTAAGTTGCTGTTTGATGTACCGGCTCCGAGGTTGACCCATTCGCCAATATATGAATTACCTAAAAAACCATAATGAACTTTATTTGTGTATCCTTCAACGACTACACTGTTCAATTCACCTCCGATCTTACACAAAGGACCAATTACTGAATTTTTAACATATGTAAGAGGGCTAATTGTTGACCCACAGCCAACATAAAGCGGTCCCTCAAGATGTGTATTTGATTTAATTGTAACATTATCATCAATGACAATTGGACCAGCAGTGGCATCCATGACTACGTTGGGCTGTATTTCAACTTTACCAATAAGTATGTTTTGTGAATTAATTAAATTTTTTGAATTTCTCTCAAAAAATTTGAGATTTTCAGACAGCTTTCCTTCTTCAGCAAAATACTTTTTATCATCATTAATATTTTTTCCAATATGATCAATAATATCCCATAAATATCTGCATAGCATTATATCTATTCTTTTAGATTTTATCGATTTTAGTTTTTTAGGGCTAAAGTTATTATCAAGAAACTGTTTTCCGCTTTGTTTTTTCAAATAAGCCCCAATACAATTTTTATCATCAAAAAAAACGATTTCATTGTTATTTTTGGGAATAATATTTTTGTTCCAAACTGCATTTCCAACCAACCATAGGCCGTCTTCAATGTTTTTTGGATTTACTTCAAGATCAGGATGACGATGAGATACTACATCCCGAAGCTCTTTTCTTACAAATAAATTAATTTTACAATCTGAAAATGTTTTTTTAATTCTATCTAGAAAAGTATCGCTGCTTATTCTAAATTCAAAACACGCCTTAGTTGAAGATAAAGGATAAAATTTAGAAAGAATTGTATTTTCATAGACGTAGATATTCATTTTATATTCCTATAATTTGAAAAATTTCTTTAAAACCGCTCTCTGCTAATTCCTCACCTTGCCGACGAATCATAATATTGTAATAATCTTTTCCTTCTTTGCTATAAAAACCGATCCTCAATGGGGCAGAAACGATCTGGCTTAAGGCTGCTGAAAAAAGTGAGAATTCTTGATTCAAATCCAATAATACATCTACCGTTATTTTTTCACAAGCATAGGTTAATTCTTTATCTGGAGTGCCCCATCGATTTAAATCTTCCCTAGTGAAGAAAATATAATGATGAAAATCGCTTGGATCAACTAAACTGCCCACGCTTTCCAGTCCCAACAATCTTACCTGGTTAGAACCAGCTGGTCCCATAGCATTTCTCATTGATCTCAAAAACCTTTTCGCAAGGTCTGATTCTGTTGAATGCTCAGGTAAAATAATCAAAAATTGTTTGGGTGTTTTTCCTTTTTTTGAAATAAAAAGTGACTGAGAATTTCTTTTGTTTCGATTAATAAGTCTGTTCCACCACAAAGCAAGTTTTTTCGAATTCGAACTGTTCACATTAATACTGAATTTTGGATGTTCTTGTTCTTAATCATGCTTAAAATTGTATTAACTTTAGTTATCGATGAAAGAAGAAAACAATATAAATAATTCAAAAAACAACATTCCAGCAGGACATTTCCCCTATAGGAGGGGAATCTATGAGGGTATGTACAAAGATAAATTGTGGACCATGAGGCAATATAGTGGAATGACGTCTGCAATAGAATCCAACAAAAGATTTAAATATCTCCTAGGTAAAGGTGTTAATGGGCTATCAGTTGCTTTTGATTTACCTACACAAATTGGCTTTGACTCTGATCATCCGATGTCAGTTGGTGAAGTTGGCAAGGTTGGCGTACCCATATCAAGCATTTATGATATGGATCTGCTATTTGATAAAATTGATTTAAGTAAAATTTCAACATCGATGACCATCAATTCAACTGCATGTATACTTTTGGCATTCTACATTTGTGTGGCAGAAAAAAGGGGTGTACCATTATCAAAAATTCAAGGTACAATTCAAAATGACATATTAAAAGAATATATTGCTAGAGGAACCTATATTTATCCTCCAGGTCATTCGCTTAGAATTGTCTCGGATATTTTTGAATTTTGCTCGGAAAATATTCCTAAATGGAACACAATATCAATATCTGGATATCATATTAGAGAGGCAGGATCATCTCTAGTTCAAGAATTAGCATTTACCTTTGCAAATGCTATAGCTTATGTTGAAACAGCAATTAAAAAGGGCTTAGATCCAAATGTTTTTGGTTCACGAATTTCTTTTTTCTTTAATGCTCATAATGGATTCCTGGAAGAAATAGCCAAATTTAGGGCAGCTAGAGAAATTTGGGCTTCAATTATGAAAAATAGATTTAAAGTAACCAATAAAAAGGCTTTAAAATGTCGTTTTCATGTTCAAACTGGTGGCTCTACACTAACAGCTCAACAACCTCAAAACAATATAGTTAGAACAACTATTCAAGCATTATCTGCAGTTCTTGGCGGAGCTCAATCCATACATACCAATAGCTATGATGAAGCATTGGGCTTGCCAACTGAAAAAGCGGCTAAGATTGCTCTTAGAACTCAGCAGTTAATCGCTAATGAAACTAACTTAGTAAAGTTTGTTGATCCACTCTTTGGAAGCGATATAATAGAGTCATTAACAGAAAATTATATTTCAAAAGTGAATAAAATCTTGAAAGAGGTTGACCAAATTGGTGGATCTGTTAAGGCTATAGAGGATGGTTATATGCAAAAAAATATATCACAAACGGCTTATGAGTACCAAAAATCAATAGATAATAATTCTACATTAATTGTTGGTTTAAATTGTTTTGAAGAAGAAGATGTTGAAATTGATCTTCAAAAAATAAATGAACAATCAGTGAATGATCAGATAAAAAAATTAAAAAAAATTAAAAAAAATAGAGATAGTGCTTTAGTTACTACAAGCCTAGAAGAATTAAAGACTGCTGCAACGAGTGATTCAAATTTGATGCCATTTATTATCAGCGCTGCAAAAAATGAGTGCACTTTAGGAGAAATATCAGATATTCTTAGAGCATGCTTTGGTGAATATAAAATGAGTTAGTTGTTTTTTAAATTTTTTAATATTAGTAAAATTAGTATATTATTAAAGCTAGACTTTATATCTGTATTTATAAATGGAGAAGTAATATGAAAAATTTGACAATATTATTCCTAATATTTTTCATCGCATCATGCGGTAATCAAACTGCACCTCCATTGAATATTGAAGAACCTGAGAAACCAATTAATGAAGAAGAGCAAAACGATATATCAATTCCAGAAACACCTGAAGCTACATTTACCTCAGAGGAAACTACTGTTCCAGAAGAACCTGAGCCTGAAGTTGAAAATAGTGGACCATCGCCTGAGCCAGTTGTTGCAGTTGTTGCGCCCCCTCTTCCTGTAGATGCAAAAGATGAAGTTGAAGTTGAGCCTATATTATTTGAGGATTATGCATGGGAGAAATATATGATTGAGCCAGGTGATTTTTTAGGTAAAATAGCTCAAAAAGAATATGGCGATTTCAGACTTTGGAGGTATATATATGCATGGAACAAGGAAGAAATTGGCGATAACCCAAATCTAATTTTCCCTTATAACTTTTTTGACCTACAAAAGGAAAGGTTAAAGGCAAAAACAGCTGAACCAACATTCTTTGAATATACAGTTCAGCCTGGTGATAACTTATGGAATATTGCTAATAAACAGTATGGAGATCCAAAATCTTGGATAATATTACTTTTTGATAATGAATCAACTATCAAATCAAATTCAGGCATTCTTAGTCCGGGAATGTCTATAAAGCTTAGAGAAAAGCTTGATCCCAATGCCTAGAAATTGATCTTTTCCAATCTTGTAGACGCCAACCTTAATACAGATTTCATTGGCAGAAATCTTGAATACTACGCTAGACTGAACTCAACAAATGATGAAGCATGGGAGTTAGTTGCTGAAAAAGTTCCAAACGGCTCAGTAATTATAACAGATAACCAGTTCAAAGGCAAAGGCCGCTTTGGGAATGAATGGATTTCTACTCCAAGCATGAGCTTAACATTTTCATTAATTCTGCATGGTTTACAAAATTTACAAAAACTACCGCTCATGATAGGTGTTTCTATTTGCGAGGCTTTAAAAGAGTTTGATTTTGAACTAAAACTCAAATGGCCAAATGATATTATTTTAGATGACAAAAAAATAGGTGGCATTCTTTGCGAATCAAAAAACATTAATAATGTAAAAACTATAGTAGTTGGCATAGGAATGAATATCAATGAAAAGGTGGATGATTTTCCAGACAATCTAAGAAAAAAGGCAATTTCACTTTCCATGGTTGCAAACAAAACTTTTCAGCGAGAAAGAGTGCTGGCTAATATACTTAATCACATTGAAAAAAATCTTGATCTTCTTAAAGAAAAAAACCTAGAATTATTTAAAAAATGGGAATCATTTTGTAATCATATCAATAAAGAAGTTACATTTCACAACAATGATATAAATGTCAAAGGTAGATTTTTGAATATTTCAAATGAAGGAAATGCAATTATAGAAATAAATAATGAAGAAAAAACGTATTCATCGGGTATCGTTGAAATTAATAATTCAATGTAATTTTAATATTAGTTATCAAATGCAGATATTTTCGTAATATCTTCTCCCAGAATCAATGTGTGCATTTCATGGGTGCCTTCATACGTAAAGACTGACTCAATATTCGCCATGTGTCTTATTGGTGAATAATCAATTGTTATTCCGTTGCCACCTAAAATTTCTCTCGCTGTTTTGGCAGCATCACGAGCTATCATGCAATTATTTCGCTTGGCCATTGATACTTGAAAAAAATTCATTTTTTCATCATCTTTTAATTTTGCCAGTTGATAAGCCATCAATTGACCTTCCGTAATTCTAGTTAACATATTGGCCAATTTAGATTGTGTTAATTGATATGCTGCAATTGGTTTTGAGAATTGCTTTCGTTCTTTTGCGTAATTCAAAGCGACCTGATAACAATCTGTAGCAGCGCCCACCATCCCCCATGATATGCCAAATCTCGCTTGAGTTAAACAACCCAAAGGTCCTTTTAGTCCTTCAATATTTGGCAGTCTAGAAGAATCAGGAACACAAACATTTTCAAAAGATAATTCTGATGTAATTGAACATCTTAAGCTTAATTTGCCATGAATGTCGGTGGCTGAAAACCCTTCCATGCCTTTTTCTAATATAAATCCTCTTACAAGCCCTTCTTCGTCCCTCGCCCAAACTATTGCAATATCTGCAAGAGAGCCATTTGTAATCCACATTTTGCTTCCATTAATAATCCAATTATCTCCATCTTTTTTACAACGAGTTAACATGCTCCCAGGGTTTGATCCAAAATTAGATTCTGTGAGGCCGAAACAACCAATCTTACTTCCCGAACCAAGTAATTTTAGCCATTTTTTCTTTTGGTCATTTGAGCCGTAAGCATAAATAGGATACATAACCAAAGCCCCTTGAACGCTTGCAAAAGACCTTAACCCCGAATCGCCTCTTTCCAGTTCATGCAATATCAACCCATATGCAACATTTGAAACACCCGACCCCCCAAATTTCTCAGGAAGTGAGGATCCCATGAAGCCTAAATCTCCGAGCTTAGGTATTAATTCTTTAGGAAAAGTACCATTCTCATAATGCTCATTAACAAGAGGCTTAAATTCATTTTCAACAAAATCATTAGCTGTTTTTTGAATTAATAATTCTTCTTCGGTTAACATTTCAGTAATATTATAATAATCTGGTCCAAATTCTTTCATTGCTATGCCTTAGTTTTTTTAAAATTTAACAATTATTACCTACAAACTTGCAATCTTTGATCCTTGCGGCTCATTGAAATAATGTAGCTTTTTTCATCTTGAATAGCTTGAAAAGACTCTTTTGAATCAATTTCTAGCCAATTTTCCTTGATCAAAATTTGAGCAGTAGGCGCTCCCAGAGAATTGCCAGGACCTAATAAGATTATCTTATCAGGAGCAAACTCTTTAATTGCTACAGTTATTGCTTTTGTATAATCGAATGGATTGACGATTTGAAATCCAAACGTGTAGTCATAAAGTTTGTTAATATTTGTGCTAAAATTTGACCAAATATTACCCATACCATCTATTATCGGTATTTTAGGTTTATCAAAAATTTCAATGCTATTTTTATCTTTAGCTAAATAAGTAATTTCATTTAACAGTGGTGTATGAAACGCTGAATGATAAGGAATTTGAAAGGGATAATCGCCTTTTGGTTTCAATGTTAACATTAAATTTTTGAGGGCATCCACATTGCCTCCAATGACAATATAACCCCCAAGTAAAATTGAAATATAAACTGACTCTGTTTGTATTTTTTTTACAATATCATTGTATATACTCCTGTCTAAGTGCCAATTATCATCCACAATTGGATAGATAATTTGACCACCTAATGTATTTTCATCCATTAAGGTGCTCATATTATAGATTAAGTCGTTTCCATCTATATAAGAAATTGAACCACTCATTGCGAGTGCAGAATACCATCCCATAGAGTTTCCTAAAATTGCAACTATTTCAAATCGATCTTTATCAATACAAAAATAATCTGACAGGCTACAAGCATAGGTCAATGGGCCTGCATTTTTACCTATCATATGTAATTTCGTCCTAAAAGGTGATCTATCCAAATCATGAATGTTAATTTCTTTGTTTATATCTCTTTTTATACTGATATCATTCATAAGTTTTGTAAATGTCTTTTCTGAGTTATTTTTTAAATAATTTGAAGATTCTCTATCATAACTTCCTCTTCCAGGAGCAACAACAATGACTCTTTTTTTATGCATTAATCAATGCTAATGCTTCTTCAGAGATAGATTTTTCACTGGGCAAAGTATAATTAGATGACTCTCCAATAGTGATAAAGCTGTCTTCCGCAGCATGAAGTTTAATAATTCCATTTATAGATGAAGAGATGTTATTAAAAATTGATTCACCAAAGCATCCAGACTTTCTACACTCATCTACAATTAATATTTTTTTTGATTGTTCAATCTCTTTGATCAAATTGCTATAATTAATATCTGTAAGCCATCGCAAATCAATTATTTTTATTTTTTTATGAATCTTCTGTTCAATTTTTCTCTTTGCTTTCATAGATAAGTAAAATCCGTTTCCATAAGATATTATCGTTAGTTCATTTCCTGATCCAAATAGCCCAAATTCACTTAAATTAATATTTTCATTGATATTTGGATATGAATTTATCCATAAGCTGTCCTTTTTTTTATAAAGGTCTTTTTGATTATAAAGTGCAATCGGTTCTATAAAAATTATGATTCTTTGATTTAAGAAAGCTTCTTTTACAGCTGTTCTCATCATTTTTACAGCATCTTCGCCGTTAGAGGGAACGGCAACAATAATTCCAGGAATATCTTTAAAAATAGATAATGAATTATCATTATGAAAATGTCCGCCAAAACCTTTTTGATAGGCCAATCCAGGAACACGAATAATCATTGGGTTGGAAAATTTTCTGTTTGAAAAAAAAGAAAGGGTCGAGGCTTCTCCCCTTAATTGATCCTCGGCATTATGAAAGTAGGCTAGGAACTGAATTTCAATGATTGGTACGTATCCATTCATACCAAATCCAATCCCAAATCCAATTATAGAAGTTTCATCAAGGGGACTGTCAAAAACTCGTTTGTATCCAAACTTTTTTACAAGATTAGCAGTAACACCATAAACCCCTCCTTTTCTTGATACATCCTCACCAAATATCACAGTATTAGGATATTGAGCAAGTATATCAACTAAACAATAATTTAATAATCTGGACATACTGTGTTTTAATTCTAGTCTATCAAAGTCTTTATCTAATAAAGTCTTTCTTATTTGATCGCTTGGAGGGTTAGGTAAAGTTCTATTATTTTTTTTAGGAAGGATAGAGCTCATTATTTCTTTTTTGCTCTTCAGTTTTGGGCGAATAGAAGCCGATTCAAAAACACAATCAACTTTTTTTCGACTTACTTCATAGAGTTTCAAAATATCATCTTTTGACACAAGTTTTTTTTCAATAAGAATTCTTGCTGAATGTAAAAGCGGGTCAT
>CENX01208309.1_pt1 | contig 46013 bp, 46 predicted proteins | sample 361321 | NCBI WGS metagenome assembly CENX01 (sample SAMEA2619678, study PRJEB7988) | marine metagenome | isolation source: saline water (ENVO:00002010), including | reverse complement strand
CCTGTCGCTATTACTGCAATAACAGAACAACTAAGAAAATCAAATATAAGAAATTTATCAGATCTTCAAGGATTTGCTCCTAATGTTATTATAGGTAACTTTGGTGCAAGATCTGGTGGAGCTAATCTAAATATTAGAGGTGTAAGCCCTCCTAGATCAGACGATAACTCATTTGATGCACCTATTGCTGTAATGATAGATGGAGTTCATCTTGGAACATCTGCTGGTCAAATATTAGAAAATTTTGATCTTGAGAGAGTTGAAGTACTTCGTGGTCCTCAAGGAACTCTTTTTGGTAAAAATACTGTTGGTGGTGTTATAAATGTTGTTAGAAGTAGGCCAACTGGAGAATTTGGTGCTAGACTCAAAGCTACTATTGGTGAAGACGGACAGCAAGAATTAAGAGCTGTGGTTAATTTCCCTATCTCTGAAGGTAAAGTTGCTGGTAAAGTTTTTGCTACAATGATTGAAGATGATGGCTGGCTTCCTAACATTACTTTAGGAAAAAAAGTACCTGAAAAAGATTATCAAAATTTTGGACTTACTCTTTTATTCACTCCTAATGATAAGTTTGAAGCAACTGTAACAGTTGAAAAGTTTGATGACCAAAGTGATTTAAATGCTTTTCATTATAGTTATAATTTTGCTACTGGTGTTGACACAGCTCCAACAGATCCAAGACAGGTTAATACAGCTTTAGCTACCACCTCATGTGCTATTTATGGTGCTTGCAGAAATAGCCTAGCAATTCCTAGTTACGCAGAAAATGACACTAATAATGATGCAGCTCTTGAGACTGATGCAATTACTATAAATGCTTCATATCAACTAACAGATAATTCTCAACTTGTTTATGTTGGTAGTTCAAGAGATCTCACTGAATACAGAATTTATGACTATGACGGATCAGCTGCACCTTTTATTACAATTGAAAGATGGAATGATTATGAGCAAACCAGTCATGAATTAAGATATGAGAGACAAACTGAAAACTCTACTCTTATTGCTGGATATTATTTCTGGAACAGTGAATTTACTCAAGACTGGGTAACCGGTGGAACTTTTTGGAAAACATTATTTGGTGCCGTTGCACAAACACCAGCTCTTTGGGGTGCTTGTCAAGGAACCAATGGTTTGGATGGTGCATTTGCTCCAATTGCTTGTGACCTAGGTATACAAGGTGGGTTAGGACCAGATGATATTGTTACTCAAATCCTTTATGAAACCCAAGAAACAGAGTCTGAAGCATTCTTCCTTAACTATGAATATGATTTAAATGAAAAAATATCACTTAATGCAGGTATTCGTTGGACAGAAGAGTGGAAAGCATTTGTTGCTGGTCAATCATATCTATCTAATGTTGAAAGACAGAGAGAAAGAAATTTCCCAGGTTATGCAGACTTATATCAAAAATGGGATGAAGTTTCTCCTAGAGTAGGTGTGACATACAGATTTGATGCTGATAAGATGCTTTATGTATCTTACTCAGAAGGTTTTAAATCTGGTGGATTCTTTGGCGTAAACCAAAATATACGTGACTTTGAAAGAGACCAATATGATCCTGAATTTGCTTCAAATATTGAAGTTGGATTTAAAAGCACATTAATGGAAAATAGACTTAGACTTAATTTAACAGCTTTTAGAAATGAATTTGAAGATAAACAAGAATCATTTGTTGCTTTAGATCCTGATACTAAGACTGTTCAATCTGTATTTAATAACGCTGCTGAGGTTCTTTATGAAGGTTTTGAAGTTGAAGCTCTCTTTGCTGCAACACGTAATCTTCAATTATTCTTAAATTACGGCAGTCTTGACGCTAGCTATGAAGAATTTTTCACTGACATTAATCAATTTGATGGTTTAGGTACAGTTGAAGATGCTAGTTTCTTAACACCAAGAAATGCTCCAGAATATACACTTGGAGTTGGTTTTCAATATAATGCTCAAGTTGGTAATGGTGAGATTGAAATATATGCTAAGTACAGTGAAACTGGTGAAACTGAAACTAGTTTACTTAACTTATCATCCGGTTCTTTTGATGGTACTGAAGATGTGAGTGCCAACATTGGTTACTACCAAGATAATTGGAATATAGTAATATTCGGAAGAAATCTTACTGATGACCAATATGAAGTTCCAACATTACTTGGCGGAAGCTTTACTACAGGTCCTTTATTCTCAGTATCTGATGCTGGTAAAAGACCCAGAGCTATGGGTATTGAATTTGGATATGAGTTTTAAATAATATATCATAATATACTTTTAAAAAGGGTCGTTTATCGGCCCTTTTTTATTGCTTTATTGAAATTTATAATGTGAAGTAAAACATATGGAGGGATTTATGGAAGAAATGGAACAAAAACCTGATCAAGAAACTCAGGAATATATCTTCAATCAAACAATGCTAAGAATAAAGGATCCAATCAAATCTCTTAATTTCTATACTAACATTTTAGGTATGACTTTATTAAAGAAATTAGATTTTAATGATTATGATTTTTCGTTATATTTTTTAGCCTATTTGAGGTCAAAAGACGATCCTGTGCCAGAAAATGAAAATGAAAGATTTGCCTATACATTGAGCCAAAAAGCAGTTTTGGAACTTACACATAACTGGGGAACAGAAAAAGATGAAAAATTCTTTCACCATGATGGAAACTCTAATCCTAGAGGATTTGGTCATATTGGTATCACAGTGCCAAATGTTTATGAGGCATGCAAAAGGTTTGAAGAAAAAGGTGTAGAATTTCAAAAAAAACCAGATGATGGAAATATGAAAGGACTAGCTTTTATAAAAGATCCAGACGGGTATTGGATTGAAATATTATCAGCCAAAGGTCTTGCAAGCACTATTTAGTAAATATAATTTAAGGAAAAAAGATGTCTGTTTTAAACTTATTTAATCTTGAAGGTGAAGTTGCTGTTGTTACAGGCGCAGGAAAAGGAATAGGAAGAGGAATTGCACTATCACTTGCTGAAGCAGGTGCTGATATTGCTTTAGCGTCAAGAAGTGAAGATCAGCTTAATGCTGTAGCTAATGAAATAAAAGGAATAGGTAAAAGAGCTCTTGTTATACCTACAGATGTTACTGATACTGAGTCTATGGAAAATTTAGGTAGAAAAACAGTAGATGAATTTGGTAAACTATCTATATGGGTAAATAATGCCGGCGGTCTTCCTGATGGAACTCCGAGGTATCTTACAAGAACGACACCAGATCAATTTAATGCCCAACTTGATTTAAATATAAAAGCTGCTTGGTCAGGTTGTGTTGTTGCATCAAAATATATGAGTGAAAATGGTGGATCAATAATTAATATTTCATCTACTTCTTCAAAAAATATGGGACCCAATATTAAAAATGGTCCGTACGGCGCCTCTAAAGCTGCAATTAATAGCTTAACGGCAACTTTTTCTCATGAACTAGCACCTAGTATAAGAGTTAATGCTGTTGCACCAGGCCCAATTCCAACTGAAAACTTTATAGATTCTATGAAAATGGATACACCTGAAAGAGAGGAGCAATTGAAAAAAATGATCAATATTCCTCTGAAAAGATGGGGTAAACCAGAAGATATTGGTGCTGCAGTAGTCTTCATGGCTTCACCAGCTTCAGGATGGGTAACAGGTCAATGTCTTTTTGTATCAGGAGGTCTTTAAAGAATTTTATTAAATAGGTATTTCAAGTTTAACTATTAAACCTTTTGGTTTTGCATCTAATAATTCAATACTACCTTTATGAAATTTTATCATAGAAGAAACTAAACTTAAACCTAACCCTGTCCCTAAGGTATTTCTGCTTGAATCAAGTCTTGTAAATCTATTTAGAACTTTTTCTTTATCTTTTTCTAAAATTCCTGGTCCCCTGTCGGATACCCACAGAATAACACTATCTTTGTTATGACTTGATCCTACATTAATTATATTTTTGTCGCTGCCATATTTTATTGCATTATCAATGAGATTTGAAATTGCTTGAGATAGCAAATTTTTATTACCATTGAGATAGATATTTGTTTCACACTCATTTTTTAATATAATACCCCTCTCTTCAGCCAGTGGTTCCCAAAGGTCAACAATGTCTTCAATAAGGTTTTTTACATTAATTTTTTCTTTTTCAAGAGAAACTGATCCAGAATCTACCCTTGAAATAGCAAGTAAAGAATTAAATGTATTTATTACACCATCAACATCGTTAATTACTTCTTTTAATGTTTCTCTATAGCTATCGGAGTCTGGATTAGACATAAGGGTGACTTCTAAATTTGTTCTTATTTTATTTAACGGGGTCCTTAAGTCATGAGCAATATTATCACTTACATCCTTCATTCCTTTCATCAATTTATTAAGTCTGTCAAGCATGCTATTGAGATTTAGAGAAAGTTGATTGAGCTCATCATTATTTGAAAAAGTTGGTAATCTCATAGATAGGTCGCCATCCATAATTTCTAAACTTGTTCTATTTATTGCAGAAATTCTGTTCAAAAAATTCCTACTTAAAACGTACCCACCAAGAAGACCTAATAAAAGAATTAGTAAGGAAGTACTTATAATTGTATTAAAAAAACGTTCTTTTAAATAATTTTCATAGCTAACATCTCGAGCCACAATTAAATTATATTTATTTCTGACTATAAATTCTTTACCTCTGAAGAAATATTTTCTGATAACTTCACCGTTATTATTTTTTTTATCATAAGAAAATAAAACAACTCTATTATCCAATCTTTTTAAATTCCATAAAGAATCTGTATCTGAGAAATTTCCTGCTATAAATTTATTATTAGAGTCTCTAAGAATATATAAGTTAGGGTTTGGAGTTTTTGAAAGGTCTTGAATTACTCTAATTAGACCGATCTCTTTATATCTTTTATAGACTTGATCAAGTCTAATACTTTCTTTAATTATTTCATCATCAACTTTAATTTGGAAATCTCTTGAGGTTGACCAGTATAAATAAAATGCAACAAAGCCAATGGATAAAGTAAATAAAAGAGTATAGATAATAATTAAACGAAAACTTGTTAAACGAAACAAATTATTCATTGCTTCTTAAGGCATATCCGGCCCCTCTTTCAGTAAATAACATTTCTTTTCCATCAAAAGGTTTATCAATTTTAGAACGTAATCTTGAAATATGAACATCTATGACATTTGTCTGAGGATCAAAGTGATATTCCCAAACCCCTTCTAATAACATAGTTCTTGTAACTACTTGATTCGAACGTCTCATTAAAAACTCAAGTAATCTATATTCTCTCGGCTGAAGTTCTATTTCTATTCCTTCTCGATGAACTTTTCGAGTAAGTAAGTTCATGCTTAAACTTCCAACATTTAATATAGTTTCTTTAATATCAGGATTAGATCTCCTGTGAAGTACCTCTATCCTTGCCAGAAGCTCTGAAAAAGAAAAAGGTTTTGCTAAGTAATCATCTGCCCCCGCCTTTAATCCTAGGACTTTTTCATCAACCTCGCCGAGGGCTGATAAAATTAATATAGGTGTATCAATATTTTCATTTCTAATTTCCTTAATTAAAGATAATCCATCTATTTTAGGCAGCATCCTATCAATGACCATCACATCAAATTTTAATGATATTGCAAACTCCATACCCTTTTCACCATCTTGTGCATGATCAACAACAAACCCACTTTCTTTCAAGCCTTTAATGACGTAGCTAGCCGCATTAACATCATCTTCAATAAGTAAAATATGCATTTTATTCTCCACTTATAGAATAATCTAAATATTTAAGAAAAGTTAGTGATTAATTTGACTGTACCTGATATTTTTTTGGGGAGGCTATGACTTTCAGATACAGCCAAATATTTACACAAATACATAATGAACTATTGTTATTTACCAATACATTTCTATATTATTAATTTTTTGTAATGTTTTATAAGAGGTTTAAATTGAAGATTTTAAATAACATAAGAGTTTTAGATTTCGGAAGATATATTGCTGGTCCATATTGTGGAGCACTACTTGGTGATCTAGGTGCAGAAGTAATAAGAATTGAGAGACTTAATGGATCAGAGGATAGATATATACACCCCTTAAAGGAAGAAGGTGGCGAAGGTGCTATGTTTATGCAAATGAACCGTAATAAAAAAGGAATGACTCTAAATCCTACAAAAGAAGGTGCATCAGATATTGTTGAAAAACTTATTAAATCAGCTGATGTTGTAATTGCAAATCTCCCACCACAAACATTAAAAAGAATGGGTATCGATTATGAAACTATTTCAAAATATAATCCTGGTATAATTCTTACAACAGTATCCGCTTTTGGTGCAGGCGGTCCATATTCAGAGAGAGTTGGCTTTGATGGAGTTGGTCAAGCAATGTCTGGTGCTGCCTATTTAACTGGAAACGATGATGAGCCAGTGAAAGCATATTCCCCTTATATTGATTATGGAACAGCCTCATTAACCGCTATGGGAACTTTGGCTGCTATTATAGAAAAGAATAAAACTGGAAAAGGGCAAATTGTTGAAGGTGCTTTATTTGCAACTTCTCTTGCGTTTATGAATACACATTTAATTGAACAATCTATTACAAAAAAAAATAGAAAAGCCATAGGTAATAGAAGTCCTTATGCGGGCCCAGTAGATATGGTTAAAACAAAAAATGGTTGGATAGTTGTTCAAGTAATGGGAGATAGCCTTTTTAAGAGGTGGGCTAGCCTAGTTGGAGCAGAGGAATTGTTAAATGATGATAGATTCTCCACTGATATCAATAGGGGAATAAATGGAAAAATTTTAAGCAAAAAAACAAGTGAGTGGGCATCTCAATATACTAATGAAGAAGCACTCAACCTTTTGGCAAATGCAAGTGTCCCTGCAGGACCTGTAAATGATCTACAGAGTGCCTTGGATGATCCACATGTAAAGGCTATGAACTTTTTCCAAGATATTGAATTTCCTGGCCTACCAGGTAAATCTCCAGTAATGGGCCTTCCCGTAAAATTATCAAACTCAAGTAACAGTATAGATAGAAGACCACCTATTCTAGGAGAGCATACAGAAGAAATATTAACAGAACTTGGTTTTAATAATAATGAAATTAGCGAATTTAAGGAAAAAAGAATTATTTAAAAACCTATAAATTTTGCAAATTCATTTACATCAGCTCTTTTACTTCTAAATGAATTAATTGGATTATTGGAATCTGCATACCCAATACCCATTCCACAAAATAACATAAGTTCCTCTGGTATTTTGAGAAAATTTCCTACTGATTTATACCAAATTGCCCATGCCTCTTGCGGGGCGGTATGCAAACCATTCTCTCTAGCTAATAACATTACTGATTGAATAAACATTCCTAAATCTGACCATTGACCTTCTTGCATATCCCTATCAATTGCAAAAAATAATGCTACAGGTGCGTCAAAAAATTCAAAATTTTTCATAAATTGTTTAATTCTTCCAATTTTATCACCTCTTGATACGTTAATTGATTTATACATACCTTCTCCAACCTCCTTCCTTCTTTTTTCATAAGGATCTTTTAGGTTTGGTGGATAAATTTTGTATTCTGTGCCCTCACCTCTTGGATTTTCTGAAGCTTTAATTTGAATTTCCTCCTTAAAACTTTTAAGGGGATCACCAGAAACAATCCAAACTCTCCAAGGTTGCAAATTACCACCTGAAGGAGCTCTTCTTGCCTTATTTAATATATCAAAAATAATTTCTTTTTTAACTTTAGTGCTTTTAAAAGCTCGACAAGTTAATCTTGTATCTAGAGCCTCACTGACAGTTTTAGACTTTTTATTAATATCTCCCATTTTCAACTCCATTTTTAGTTTTTATCTATATCCCATCTTTTAAGAAGTATTTTTTCTAAAAGCGACATTAGTAAAAATAAAATAACTCCTAGGACTACCAAAAGAATTAATGATGCAAATAATTTTGGAACATCAAGACGATTACCAGCTTCAATGATTCTCCAAGCTAAACCAGTTGATGTTCCTGAACCAGCAACAAATTCAGCTACTACTGTGCCAATTAATGCCAACCCAATAGATGTCTTCATTCCTGTAAGAATAAATGGTAAAGCATAAGGTAACTGCAGCTTGAATAGTCTTTTAAGCCTGCTGGCTTTATATAAACTAAATAATTCATGTAAGTTCTTATCAACTGATCTAATTCCAAGATTCGTGTTAGCCAATACTGGAAAAAATGCTACAATTACCGCTAAGATTAATATAGCGTATTCAGCATTATCTAAACCAACCCAAATTAAAATCAAAGGTGCAATTGCTACAACTGGTGTAACTTGAAAAACTACAGCTATGGGGTAAAGAGATAATTCAATTATTTTAGATTGAGAGAATAAAATTGCAATAAAGATAGCTATTGAAGATGCAATTAAAAAAGCAAACAATGTTATCCGAAACGTAATAAAAGTTGACGCTAATAAATCCTTATAATTCTGTAAAAGAGATGAAAAGATATCTGAAGGGGCAGGAAGAATATATTTAGGAATATTTTGTAAACTAATTGTTGTTTCCCATAAGCAAAGTAATAAAAAAAAAGTTAAAAAAGGAGCAAAAAAAGATGAATAACGTTTTATCATTCGATACTCTCCTTTTTAAGAATATTAGTTAAATACTGTATTTGAGAAAAAAATTCTTTACTTTGATTATCATCCCTGGATTTTTTTTTATTTATGATAACGTCATCTATAATTTTTCCAGGGCTTGAAGACATAACCAAGACTCTTTGAGATAAATAAACTGCCTCTGTAACTGAATGTGTAACAAATAATACTGTCAAATTATCCTTTTCCCATATTTCTAATAAATCATCTTCAAGTTTATTTCTCGAAACTTCATCAAGGGCTGCAAAAGGTTCATCCATTAATAATAATGAACAATCTTGAACCATTGCCCTGGCGATTGAAACTCTCATTTTTTGTCCGCCAGATAATTGATTTGGTAAAGAATTTTCTTTGCCTCCTAATCCTACCCTTGATAACCAAAAACGTGCTTTTTCTTTTGATAACTTATTATTTTTTGAAGTTAATTCACTTGGTAAAGTAACATTGTCAATTACTGATCTCCATGGTAAAAGGGTCGGGTCCTGAAAGACAAAGCCAATTTTTGGTTTATCATTATTTAAATACTCAACAGATCCAGATGAAGGTTTAATTATATTTGATGCCAGTCTTAATAAAGTTGATTTACCTGCTCCAGATGATCCCAATATTGAAACAAAGCTATTTTTTTTTATATCTATGGTCAAAGGCCCAAGAATAGGCATGCTATATTCTTTATAAATTTTGTTGAACTTTAACATTAGTTTCCTTTTTTTATAAAATCTAAAGTATAGGCGTCTGTCCAATTAAGATCCTTTTTATAAACACCATTGTCTGACATAATATTAAAGAATTCATTCCACTGCCCGTCTGACATTAAGCCAATATTTTTCCCTAAAGAAATTTCATTGGAAATCATATTGTATTCTCTTATTTTTTTTATAGCTTGAGATAAAACCGCTTCAGTCATTTCTCCATTTTCACTCATTATCAATTTATTTCCTAATGAAGGATCTCCATAAATATAACCAACCCAACCCTCAATACTAGCATTGACAAATTTTTGAACAATTTCAGGATTTTTCAATATCATATTATTAGAGGTAAGAACCATTGCTCCATAGCTTGGATATCCATAGTCAGCCATTAAAAAAACTTTTGGTTGATTTCCTGTTATTTGCTCATATAAATAAGGTTCAGAAGTTAGATAACCTTGTTGAATTGAAGAGATATCATTTAAAAAAGGGGCAAGACTAATAGTTTTCTTTCTAATTTGACTATCTTTAAAGTTATACTTTGACTTCAACCATAACCAAAATCCTCCAATACTTGCATCTGCAATCATTATTGGAAAATCTTTAATATCTTCTATGCTCTCTATAACATTATTACTATGAGTCATTATTATTTGAGGGTCTTTTTGAAAAATAGCCATTACAGCCTTTCCTGGGATATTATTAACAACCATATTCAAAGGAATAAAACTGTTTGAACCCATTCCAAAATCAATTGAATTAGATGCTAATAATCTTGGAATATTTGTATTAGCATTCCCTTGAATAATTTTAACATCCAGACCTTTTTCTAAATATTTTCCTGAGGCTAAAGCTTGATAAAAACCACCTTGCTCTGCCTGAGCTTTCCAATCAGTCGCAAAAGTGATTTCTACTAAATCATTTTCATTTTTATTTTTTTTATCCTCAGAACATGAAGATAAAAAAACTAGTAAAATAATTAAATAAATTTTTTTCATAAATTTATTCCTCTAAACCAATTAAAATAGTTGGTATGTTTAGCATTGGATTTTTTAATGTAGATACTATTGTTCCTTTTTTTCTTCCTTTTCTAATTTCAGAAAGCTTCAAGCCCTCCTCAACTAGATCGTTATAACATTTATTAAAATTATTGGTATGCCAACCAATACCAAAATATTCAGAGTTTAATTTTATATTTTTTCCTTCAATTACCTCTAGTGTTACACCACCTATTCTAAAGAAAAGCATACGACCAGACCATTCCTTAAATGTTTTATCCAGTGCTAGCCTTATATTAAGTTTTTTTTCAAAAATATCTATTATCGAGTCTGGAAACTCTGTTTGGATCACCAACTGGTTTACTTTACTTATTCTATCAATTGAATTTATTCCTTTTTTTGAAAAATTAATTTCATTGCTAACCAAAATATTTAAATTATCGATTGAATTATCCATAATATTAAAAAAAGAAAATTTTAACTGACTTTCTTTACTACTTTCAAAATTACTTTCATTTTTTTCATTTACCTCTAAACCATTTTTCACAAAATTAGAATAATCTTTATCAATATCATCGGAGGAGAAATTTACGCCAAAGATTCCTTCACCTTTTTCTTTTAAAAAATTACTCAATGAGTCAAACCAAAAACCGTTATTTTTTGGGCAGATTAAACAAATATTTGTTTTACTGATATCATATACAATTATATCAATACCAAGATTTTTTGAATGGCCTACAAAGTCTGGATTTTTTGAAAAAAAAGATGAAAATTGTTTAGATGTTTTTTCTATATTTTTAGTAGCAAGGAAAATATTTTGTAATCGAGTTAACATCTTAAATACAATAATACATTTATTAAATTTATTAACGCTTTTTCTTTAATTAAAATATTGCAATTGCTAAAGTATTAATATGCAAGAATCTTATATAAATAAATTCATAAAGATTGTTGGTAATAAAAATATTATTACCAGAAAAAAGGATATGGAAAAATACCTTAAAGAATGGAGAGGTGTTTATAATGGTGCTGCTGGGGCAATAGTTAAGCCTAAATCAACTAAAGAAATATCCAAGATACTAAAATTTTCATACAAAAAAAATATTTCATGTATTCCGCAGGGTGGAAACACAGGTCTTGTTGGTGGTCAAATACCTTTTAATAATGATCATATAGTTATTAGTCTTGAAAGAATGAACAAAATAAGAGAAATCAATAAAATAGATCAATCAATCACAGTTGAGGGTGGTTTAATTCTCTCAAATCTTCAAAAAGAGTGTGAAGAAAATAATCTTTTTTTTCCATTATCTCTTGCATCTGAGGGAAGTTGCAGTATTGGTGGCAATATTGCAACAAATGCTGGAGGTGTTGCAGTTCTTCACTATGGGAATACAAGAGAATTAGTTATGGGGCTTGAGATAGTTTTACCTAATGGATCTGTAATTAATAATTTAAAAACATTAATTAAAGATAATACAGGCTATTCCATTAAAGATTTATTCGTTGGTTCAGAGGGTACTCTTGGTATAATAACTGCTGCAACATTAAAAGTATTCCCTAAACCAAAAAGAATATATACTGCGTTAGTATCAGTTAACTCACCAAAGAATTCAATTAAAATTTTAAACTATATTAAAGATAATCTCTCTATACCCCTAACAGCCTTTGAATTGATGAATGATTTTTCAGTAAAATTAGTTGAAAAACATATAGACAATATATTGATCCCAATTGAGAAATTTAAATGGCTAATCCTTATTGAATTTTCTTCAATTGAAGACTCAAAAAATGAAAAGGATAAGATTGAAAAAATTCTTATGAAAATTATAGATCAAAACTTAGCTAATAATATTTTTATTTCACAATCTTTAAATCAAGCAAAAAATATATGGCATATAAGAGAAAGTATTTCTGAAGCTCAAAAAAAAGAGGGAGGGAGTATTAAGAATGATATATCAGTTCCAATTAAAGATATAAGTGAATTTATTAATACCGCAGTAAAGCTCTCAAAAAAACAAATACCAGGATCTAGAAATGTTATTTTTGGTCATATCGGCGACGGTAATATTCATTTCAATATTTCTCAGCCAATAAAGAGTAATAAAGCAGAGTTCCTAGGGAAAGAAAAAGATCTTAGGGAACAAATTATTAAACTTACAGTAAAATTAAATGGTTCCTTTAGTGCTGAGCATGGTATTGGTTTGGCAAGAAAAGAAGATCTTAAAAAATATAAAAAAAAAGATGTCGAGGTTCTCAAATCAATTAAAAATTCATTTGATCCAAAAAATATAATGAATCCTGGAAAAATTATAGATATTTAATTTTTATTTCTGATAGGAACACCAGGTGAATATTTTGACTGTCTAATAGTCAATGAAGTTTTAACACTAGCAACATTTGGAGCAGAGGTTAACTCCTGTGTAAGAAATATCTGAAAAGCAGATAAATCAGGCGCAACACATTTTAAGATAAAATCTATTTCTCCGTTCAACATATGGCATTCTCTAACATAATCTAATGAACGCACTCTCTCTTCAAAAGCATTTAAATCCGCCTCTGCTTGGTTATGTAAGCCAACCATTGCAAAAACGGTTACTTGAAACCCTAATTTTTTTGATGACAAATCAGCATGATATCCTTTTATAAAACCTTTTTCCTCTAAGGACCTTACTCTCCTTAGGCAAGGGGGAGCTGATAAGTCAATTTTTTCTGCAAGCTCGACATTTGTCACCCTACCATTTTCCTGAAGAGTTTTTAAAATTTTTATATCAATATTATCTAAATTATCTCGTTTCATATATATTATGTTATACATTGTCTAATAATCGCGCAAGATTATTACAAGGATTAATTTATGAATAAAAACACATCTAAAGACTGTTGGATCATATCATCGGGTCAGATTGGTTGTGATAATCAATGTATTGGGCTCGCAGATGAACTGAATTTCAATTATGAAATTAAAAAAGTTAAACCTAGCAAAATTCTCTCCATAACCGCACCATACGGCCTGCCAAGAAGAGTTGATAGTTTTACAGGGCCCTCGCCACAATTCATCATTGGAGCTGGAAGAAAAACTATACCTTATGTAAGGTATCTAAAATCAAAATTAAAAAATGAAGTATTTACAATTTACCTCCAAGATCCAAAAATTAAAACCGAGAATTTTGATTTTGTTTGGGCTCCTTTTCATGACGAAATAAAAGGGGAAAATACCTTTTCAACTTTACTGTCACCAGGAAGGGTTTCTCAGGACCTTTTAAAGAAAGAAATTAATATCTGGAGTAAAGATTTTTCAAACCTACCAGAGCCTTTTTTGACAGTTTTAATAGGTGGAAAAAGTAAGGCCTTTCAATTCTCAAAAAATGAATGTTTTTATATTTTAGAAACTATTTCAAAATCAATCCAAGATGGGTGGACTCCTTTAGTTTCTATCTCAAGAAGAACGCCTCAAAAATTAATAAATGAAATTAAAGAAATTTTAGAAAAAAATCCTCATTTTTTTTATGATAGCAAAGGAGATAATCCTTATTATGCTTTTCTTGGAATATCCAACATTGCTCTTGTAACGCCTGACTCAGTTAATATGATTAGTGAAACAATAACTGCCGGCCTATCAACTTATATTTTTAATTTAGAGTGCAAATCAAAAAAAATAAATAAATTTTTATCGAATTTAATTAAAGATGGTTATATAAAAAATATTGATAGTGGGCTAGAGCAGTTCAAATTTAAGGAAATTAATGCAACTAAAGAAATTGCTTATCATTTAAAGCAAATAATATTACCTAGTACATAAGAATTTCTTATATTATCATTAATATTGAAAGGAAAAAAATGTCTAAAATAACTCATTCGAAAATTTTAATACTAGGTTCTGGTCCTGCAGGCTATACCGCTGCAATTTATGCTTCAAGGGCAATGCTAGATCCTATATTATTGACAGGAATTGAGCCTGGCGGGCAAATGACAATTACAACAGATGTTGAAAATTATCCAGGTTTTTCAGACGTTATACAAGGCCCATGGCTAATGGAAGAAATGCGTGAACAGGCAGAAAAAGTTGGTACTAAAATTATTTTAGATACAATAACTGATGTAGACTTATCTGTAAGACCATTCATGTTATCATCTGACTCCAACAAAAAATATTCATGCGATGCTTTAATTATATCAACTGGTGCACAGGCTAGATGGCTAGGATTAGAATCTGAAAATAAGTATAAAGGTTATGGAGTTTCTGCATGTGCCACATGTGATGGTTTTTTTTATAAAGAAAAAAAAGTAATGGTTGTTGGTGGAGGAAATACTGCAGTAGAAGAAGCTTTATTTCTGACTAATTTTGCATCGGAAGTTATATTAGTTCATAGAAGAGATGAATTAAGGGCTGAAAAAATCCTTCAAAATAAACTATTTAACCATCCTAAAATATCAATAATTTGGGATACCGAAGTTAAAGAGATAATTGGTGAAGATAAACCTCCAAGCGTAAAAAGTGTTTTACTAAAAAATACAAAAAATAATGATGAGGAAGAAATTCTGATTGATGGAATTTTTATTGCGATCGGTCATAGTCCCTCTTCGTCAATTTTTAATGATAAATTAAAAATAAATAATAATGGATATATTTTTACTGAACCTGACTCAACAATAACATCTGTTGAAGGAGTGTTTGCTGCTGGCGATGTAACCGATGAAAAATATAGGCAAGCTGTTACAGCTGCAGGTATGGGGTGTATGGCTGCACTTGAGGCTGAAAATTTTATATCTTCAAAAGAAAAATAATTAATTTAATGTTTCTGATGGTGAATTTAAGATCTGGCTTTCAAGGTTAGGGCTTACAATCTCAACATCTCTCATTTCAGAATCTATTACCTCTCTTATATTTGGAATAGCTTCGGCTACATCTGATCCTGTCATAAGATTAATTTCTGAAGAGCTAAATTCATCTGTTTTATCTTGACCAAATAAAATTGACTGTAGCTGTCTATTTGGTTGCTGAGGATCAGGACGAATTTCACCCTCTGCAGGGGGTCTTAAATTATACTCTGGAGGGACTATTAAAGTAGGCTTGGTTAAAATTGTAAATTCATCAGGAGGAAGTTTATTTGTCCCTAAAACATCAGAAAGTTCACTTGCACAACTTGCAAGAAAAGTAATTTTTATAAAAATAAAAATAAAAATAAAAAATTTAGAAAACATGACATATCCATTAACTTTTTTTAAAAGAGTCCCTCGTTAAGAATATCAAAATTAATAAACCACTAAGAACGATAGCAACATCAGCTATATTAAAAACATACCAGTAATAATTAAAAACATGAAGTGAAATAAAATCAATAACCTCTCCATATACAATTCTATCAAAGACGTTACCTAATGCACCGCCAACCATAATATATAATGAAAATTTAATTAAATTAGATTTTGAGTTTTTAGCCCAGTAATACAAATAAAGAATAATGAGTATAGAGACTATTACTAGCAGCCATCGTTGAAAATTACCCCCACCTGAAAAAAGACCGTAACTTATACCTGAATTCATAACTAATATAAAATCTAAAAAAGGTGTTAAGTAGACTCTGCCCTTTGCAGCTAAATCAAAATAATTTATTACTAAAAATTTGCTAGAAAAATCCAAGCAAAATATTAAAAAAGGTATAATTATAAAATTAATTTTTTTTAATCTATTTAGCACTAATTTCTCTTATAACATCAGCATCTCGATTACTTAAATCAGGATAATCTGGATCAGTTCCAACTTCGGGTAGTATTTTCCATGATCTATTACACTTATTTCCATCGGCAATAGAGCATGTTACTGAGACTATCTTGTTATCTGATAATCTAAATGCATCATCTGGACCTTTACCATGAGATAATTTTGCCTGAGAAGTAATAAAAATTTCAGCAATATCAATATTTGTAAAAATCTCAAAATATTCTTTATCCGAGATAAAAACATTCGGGAAAGCCTCTAAACTTGATCCAATTCTTTTTTCTTTTCTCTCTAATTCAATTGCTCCTGTTACAACTTTTCTTACAGATCGAATTTTCTCCCATTTCTCAAAAAGTTGATTATCCAACCATTCAGCATTTGTATCTAAAAATTCTAATTCATGAACGCTTACGTCATTATCAGAAAAACGTGTTTGCATGACTTCTTCGCAAGTAAAGCATAAAATAGGTGAAAACCATCTTACAAGGTAATTAAATAAGATATCCAGAACAGTTCTAGTTGAACGTCTTGAGAGACTATTAACACTATCGCAATATAAAGAATCCTTTCTAATATCAAAATAAAAGGATGAAAGATCCAAGTTTGAAAAATTAAGTAAAGTTTGAAAAACCATTTTTAGGTCATAATCATTATAACCTTTTCTTATTTTTTCATCGATAATTTTAAGCTTGTGAAGGATATATTTCTCTAACTCGGGCATTTGCTCATAAGGAACAATCTCTTTTTCATTAAAGCTATCTAAATTTCCCAGTAAAAAACGAAATGTATTTCTTATTTTTCTGTAAGATTCTACATTTGCCTTCATTATTTCTTGACCAATTCTTAAATCTTCTGTGAAATCAGATGATACAACCCATAACCTAACTACATCAGCACCATATTGATTTATTAGATCATCCGGAAGAATAACATTACCAATAGATTTTGACATTTTTCTTCCATCTTTATCCATCACAAAACCATGAGTTAAAACTTGCTCAAAAGGAGCAATCCCTCTTGTTCCGCAAGATTCTAATAAAGAAGACTGAAACCATCCTCGATGCTGATCTGATCCTTCCAAATATAGATTTGCTGGCGATGATAAATTTTCATCATTTTCTAATACAAATGCGTGAGTAGAGCCAGAGTCAAACCAAACATCTAAAATATCATTAACCTTTTCCCACTCATCAGGGTTATATTTTTCTCCTAAATATTCGGAAGAGTTTTTTTCAAACCATGAATCTGAACCATTTTTTCTAAAAGACAGGGAAATTCTATCATTCACATCCTGATCCAGCAAAGGTTCTCCTGACTTTTTATTAACAAAAATAGACAAAGGAACCCCCCAAGCTCTTTGCCTAGATACAACCCAATCTGGTCTTGAATCAACCATTGCTTTGATACGATTTTTTCCTTTTTCTGGAATCCATTGAACACTTTCAATAGCATTAAGAGACTTCTCTCTTAAATCATTTTTTTCCATAGATATAAACCATTGAGGAGTATTTCTAAATATTAATGGAGATTTTGACCTCCAGCTATGAGGATATTGATGTCTGAGTTTTCCTTTACCAAGAAGATGATTTGCCTTAATTAGCTCTGAAATAACTGCCCCAGTAGCATCCCCCAAAGATCCATCTTCGTTATAAACCTTTTTACCAGCAAAAATTTTAACATCATCTAGATAGTAACCCTCATCGTTCAATATAAATGGCGGTACAATACCATTTTTAATCGCAAGCTCATAATCGTCCTGACCATGGCTAGGCGCTATATGAACAAATCCTGTTCCAGCATCTTCAGTTAAAAAATCTCCCTCAAGAAGTGGTATATCAAAGTCATAACCACTGTTTATAAACGGATGACTGCAAATTACACCTTCTAAAGATTCTATAGATTTTAAAAACTTTAAATTAATTTTTGAGGCACTTTCGACATTCTCTTTCATTGCAATATTAATTATAATTTTTTTACCAACAGAGGCTAAACTTCCTTCCTCAACTGAACTAACTTCAAATAAGCCGTATTGAAATTGAGATGAGAATGCTAGGGCTCGATTTGCAGGAATTGTCCATGGTGTTGTAGTCCAAATTAGAATATTTGAACCAATTAAGTCTTTATCCCCTTTAATTATTGGAAAACTAACCCAAATGGTTGGTGATGCATGCTCAAGGTATTCTACTTCGGCTTCAGCCAATGCTGTTTTTTCTACAACCGACCACATAACTGGCTTAGAGCCCATATATAAATCACCACTCATTAAAAATTTATGAAATTCTTCAACAATTGTGGCCTCAGAAGAATAATCCATAGTAGTATATGGATTATTCCAATTCCCTAAAATACCAAGTCTTATAAATTGCTTCTTTTGAATATCTATCCATTTTTTTGCAAAATTTCTGCATTCATTCCGAAATTCATTTATTGGAACATCATCTTTAACTTTATTTTCCTCTCTGTATAGTTCCTCTACTTTCCATTCAATTGGTAATCCATGACAATCCCATCCGGGTCTATATTCTGCATCAAAACCCTCTAATTGCTTAGACCTAATTATTACATCTTTTAAGATTTTATTTAGAGCAGTTCCCATATGCAAATTTCCATTCGCGTAAGGAGGTCCATCATGAAGAATAAATTTTTTTTTGCCTTTTGAGGATTTTCTAATTTTTGAAAAAAGGTCCTCTTTATTCCATTTACTTAGAAAATCAGGCTCCCTATCTGGAAGATTTGCCCTCATTGGTAAATCTGTATTTGGTAGAAGAAGAGTATCTCTATAATCTACTTTTTTCTCATCATCTAAAGACATAATTTTCCTGTTTAATACTTAATCCATTAATTATAACTTAATAAATTTTTTGCCTGCTTTATATCAAGTTTAATCTGTTTTTTTAAGGACTCAAGACCATCAAATTTCTTCTCTTTTCTAATAAAGTCAATAAAAGAAACAACTATTTCTTTTTTATACAAATTATCGGAAAAATTAAACAAATGCACCTCTAATATAGGTAATGACTTGGATTTATCAAAAGTCGGCCTTACTCCAAAATTTGCTATGCCATTATAAATATTATTATCAAATTCAATTTGAACTGCGTAAACTCCAAACTTTGGTTTCATAATATTATTCATAATTATGTTGGCAGTTGGAAAACCTATCTCTCGGCCCCTTTTATCACCTTGTACAACTCTACCTAAAATTTTCCAATAATCTCCAATTATTTCTTTTGCTTTTTTAAAATCTAAGCCTTCTATGGCCTCTCTTACTTTTGAAGATGATATAGTTAATTCTTTATTTTTAACTTGCTCGATAACTGTCAGATCTATATTAAATTCTCCACAAATTTTTGAGAGTATTTCAATATCACCCTTTCTATTTTTACCAAATCTAAAATTATAGCCGACAATAAGGTGAGAGACACCAACTCTATTTTTAATTATTTTCTCAATAAAATCCCTGGGCGAAAGATCAGACATTTCTTTATTAAAGGTTAAAATACCAAGATAATCTAATTCATTTTTTTCAAGAAGGTATGATCTTGTATTTATATCAGATAAAATAAAATTATTTAAATCAGGATTAAAATAATTTCTTGGATGAGGATCAAAAATTAAGACTCCTGAGGGTATATTTTTTGATCTACTAATTTTATTTACCTTCGAAATTATTTCTTTATGCCCTAGGTGCACTCCATCAAAATTACCAAGCGCATAAACACCTCCCTCGTTATTTCTCAAATTATCTTTTTTATCTTTAAAAATTTTCATAATAAATGACCATTTGAAACTTAAATTTCTCTAGCTAACCAATTCATCTATAATATAGGTAGGAAAAACTTTTTTATTATTGATTGTTTTGAAGATTTCTTCTTCTTTCTGACCAGAAAATAATCCTCCTAGGGTTAATAAACTATCTAATTTATAATTATTAGCTCCTTTAATATCTGTATCAATTCCATCCCCTATCACGAGTGTTGATAAACATTTATTACTTCCTATCAAATTGATATTTTTTATTGCTTCATCGAAAATTGGCTTGAATGGCTTCCCAATATTAATTACTTCACCGCCAATAGACTCATACTTTTGAGAAATTGCACCAGCACATGGAATCAAATCATTTCCGCGCTGAACCCATATATCTGGATTTGCACACAATAACTTCATACCTCTTTTTTTACTTTTTTCCAAAAGAGGTAAGTAAGTATCCTCATCTTCTTCTTCATCATTAAATAACCCAGTAATAAAAATAAAATCAGAAACATCAAAATCAACTCTATTTACATTAATTCCTTCAAAAATTTTTAAATCTCTATCTGGACCAATATGATAACAATTACTTCCAAGCGTTCCGTCATTCAATATTTTCTGGGTCAAATCACCTGATGTAATAATTTTATCATAGCAATCTTTTTTTAGACCCATTTTTTCAAGGATTAATTTAATTTCACCTCCTGGACGTGGAGCATTTGAAACTAAAATAACTGGATAACTATTATTTTTTAATTCATATAAACAATCAATGCTTGACTCGAATAACTCTTGTCCATTATGAATTACCCCCCATATATCGCATATTATGGAGTCATATTTTTCAAAAATTTCTGAAAAATTATTAATTTTAATAGATTTTTTTATCTCATAGCCCATATAATCACTCACTAATATACTGTATCTTATTCGTCAACTATTGGCTTCATTTAGTTTTTAAGCTCTGCTAATTTGAAAATATCAATTATAGGAAAAAAAATGGAATTATTTAATTTATCTGGCAAAAAGGCATTAATAACTGGCTCGACAAAAGGTATAGGTGAAGCTATCGCAAAAAGATTTGCTGAGCATGGAGCCAAAGTAGTAATTTCAAGCAGAAAAGAGGATATGTGTATAAAAATAAGGGATGAAATTAATAAAAGATTTCCTGAAAGTTCAATATCTATACCTTGCAATATTAATGAAAAAAAACAATTAGAAAATCTTGTAGATAAAACAAACTCTGCTTTTGGTGAAATAGATATTCTTGTATGTAATGCAGCTTTGAATCCTTTTTTTGGTTCATCAATGGATATACCAGATGAAGCTTTTGATAAAATCTTAAGTGCTAATATTAAATCTAATCATTGGTTATCAAACTTGGTATTACCTCAAATGATAAAAAGAAAAAAAGGTTCAATAATAGTTATTTCATCTATTGGAGGTTTAAAAGGTTCTGAAATGCTAGGTGCTTATAGCATCTCAAAAGCTGCAGATATGCAGTTGGTTAGAAATATAGCAGTAGAACAAGGCCCTAATAATATAACAGCGAATTGTATTTCACCAGGAATTATAAAAACTAGGTTTGCTAAAGCTTTGTGGGACAATCCAGAAATTTTGAAAAATACAATCTCTAAAGCCCCTCTTAGAAGAATCGGTACACCGGACGAAGTTGCGGGAGCTGCAATTTTTTTAGCAAGTTATGCAGGGTCTTTCATAACTGGTCAAAATATCATTATTGATGGGGGCGTAACAATCGCATAAAAAATGAACTTATTAATTCTTGGAAAAAAAGGAGAAGCAATTCAAAACGACCTTGAGGGAAAGCTTGATGATTCTTGGACAATATATAATTGGAATCCTGGAGAAAATGAGGAAAAACTCTCAAATTTATTAAATAAAGCAGATGTAGCAATAACAGGTTCAGATGCCTTAATTTATGGCGGTATTTTCAAATTTCTCTCTCTAGCTAAAAACTTAAAACTATTGCAAATACCATTTGCGGGAGTTGATTGGCTTGATCCAAACTTGCTTCCAAAAAAACTTATGGTCGCAAACGCTAGTGGCCACGAAATAGCTATATCTGAATATATTATAGGAACTATTATTGCTTTAAGTTTAGATTTATTAGCTACAAATAAAGATTTTAAATCTGGATCATGGGATAGAACTGGTACATTGTCAGATCCTAAGAGTATGCACAATGAGGTATATGGTAAAACAATTGGAATTATTGGCTATGGACAAATAGGAATTGAAACAGCTTTAAGGGCAAAATCATTAGGAATGAAAACATATGGATTAAATAGAACTAAAAAGAAAATTAAACCTAAGGAGCTTGATTGGCATGGTTCTTCTGACAAACTTAATACTATATTAAAAGAGAGTGATTTCTTAATTTTAGCTTGTGATCTAAATGAAAGTACGAAAAATCTTATCAACAAGGAAACACTCTCATTAATGAAGGAGAGCTCATACATTATAAATGTTGCAAGAGGCGATGTATGTGAAGAGGAGGATCTTTATAATTTTTTAAAAAATAAAAGAATTGCAGGTGCTGCTCTTGATACATGGTGGATATATCCTGATAGACCTAAAGAAGGACAAAAATCAGAAAGGGAACCTAATCCGTCTGATTTTCCTTTTCATAAATTAGATAATGTTATAATGACTCCTCATAATTCAGCGCATACTATGGAATCAGATATTAGAAGATCAAAATCAATTTTAAATAATTTAATAGATTTTAAAAAAGGTAAAAAACCATCAGGTTTTGTTTTTTACGGAAATAAATAAAATTTTATGATAATATTTTTTAGAGAGAAAAATTATGACAGAAGAAAATAACAAAAAAATAGAGAGAATTACAGTATTAGCGGAGGATTTTACTCCTGCAGCAATGGAATTTCACAGAAAAAATATGAGTGCCCGTGGTTATAGAATGGAAGGGACAATTGTTCCAAGAAAATTCCAAATGATAAGTGGTGCCGAAGAAGCGCAAGATTTATTCGATGGAAAAGAATATTTTGCTGTTACCTTTGTAAAAGAATAAATTATTCGAAAATCTTACTCTTAATTAGATCAATAGTTTGACTTTCTATATTTAGTTCAGTGATTACAAAATCTTCAATAGAACTGTACTTATTAAATATTTCTGTAAAAGCAGCATCAATATAATTCACCCTTGCTTCAAATAAGGGCCTTAATGTCTCTGACGTAGTATCTCTCCAGTCCTCATTAACAATGGGACCCATATAAAATTTATTTGTTAGTAAATAATCTTCAATAATGATTTCTTTTTTTACCCCCAAAATACCTAAATATAAAAGGGATCCAAAACCAGTCCTATCCTTACCTGCAAAACAATGAAAAACCAAAGGAATATCGCCAAAGGCTATTAAATTAATGAAATCTTGATATTTTTTTTTATGTTGATGAACATACAAAATATAATGATCCTCGAGTTCTTTAGTCATCATATCGCTAGTAACATCTTTTTTTAAAGATAATTCCTTTAAATCTCTGGTACCAAGCGTTTTAATTGGTACATGCTTTAAAATAGGAAGAGTTTTCAGAGAAAAAGGTGACGGAAATTCCTTAAGCTCATCATCACTTCGAAAATCACACACGGTCTTAATACCTAAACTTTTAATTTTTTTTAAATCTAATTCTGTTAGGTGAGATAAGTTATCTGAACGAAAAATAAGACCAGGCTTTAACTTCATACCGTCCTTAGTATCATAACCCCCAAGATCTCTGAAGTTTGAAGCACCTTCTAGTTTAACATGTCTTTCAAACATTTTTTAGTCTCCACCTATAAATCTTATGGTAGCGGGGGAGGGATTTGAACCCCCGACACGCGGATTATGATTCCGCTGCTCTAACCAACTGAGCTACCCCGCCATAAGTAATCATCCATTAATGCTGTAAATTAGAAGTTGTCAAGATAGGCGATTATCATATATCCATCCACCACCCAAAACCCTTGAACTATTTTGATTATCATAAAATACACAGGCTTGCCCTGGAGATATACCTTCTCTTAAACCAGATTCTAATTTAACACTTATATTTTTACCATCAGAAATTATATCAGCATTCTCTAAATCTAGGGTGGAACCAAATTTCACTTTAACTTTATGTCTTTTATTATCGAATTGATCATCGCCTAACCAGTTTATATCCTTAATATACAAAGTCTCCTTTCTTAGATCGTCTTTTGACCCTACAGTCACCTCTAGCGTGGATGGATTGATATCAATAACATAAAGAGGCTCGCCAACCGCAATACCAAGACCTCTTCTCTGACCTATTGTAAAATTAACAATCCCCTCATGCTCTGCTAAAAAGTTACCAGTTTTTGAAATAATTTTTCCCTTTTTATGAGCATTAGGGTTTAATTTTTTAAGAATATTAGAGTAATTACCGTCTGGAATAAAACATATATCCTGACTATCTGGCTTTTCAGATACCATTAACCCAATTTCTTTAGCTATTTTTCGTATTTCTGTCTTAGAAAAATTCCCCAAAGGAAATCTCAAAAAATTTAACTGCTCACGTGTAGTCTTAAAAAGGAAATAGCTCTGATCTTTTTCAATATCCCTGGCCCTATACATTTCACGTCCATTTTTTCCATCCCTTGAGTTAATATAATGTCCAGTAATAAGTGCATCAGCATTTAAATCTTTTGCAACATTAAATAGATCATCAAATTTAACTTTTTCATTACATAAAACACAGGGTATTGGAGTTTCGCCCTTTTCATAGGATAACGCAAAATCATCAATAACTTTCTCTTTGAAAATTTTTTCATAGTCTAATACGTAATGAGGAATTTTTAAGGACGAAGCAACTTTTTTTGCATCATAAATATCTTGACCAGCACAACATGACCCTTTTTTTTTCGGTGAAGCCCCATCGTTATATAGCTGAAGGGTTATTCCTATAGTTTCATAACCTGAATTTTTAGACAAAGCAGCGGCAACAGAAGAGTCAACACCACCTGACATTGCCACAACAACACGACCTTTTTTAGTTTTGTTATTAATTTCTAAATCTATTTTTGGTATCATATGATCTAAATATAAAAATTATACAATTAATGCAATTAATTAAGACCTAAAATTTTAAACTTCTTAATTATTTATTTTCTTTTATAATTCTTACTTACTATAATTTTATTATGTTTCAAAAAAATATTTTATCAGAGTTATTAAACATTTCCTATGAAGCAGGAGATATAATAATGAATATTTACAAAAAAAACTTCAAAGTTAATATAAAAAGAGATAATTCACCTGTAACAACTGCGGATAAAAAAGCTGAAGAACTTATTTTGGGCAGATTAAATAAAAAATTTCCCAATATTCCAATAATATCTGAAGAGGCCTATTCTAATAATGTTACCCCAAATTTTAAAAATGAGTTTTTTCTAGTAGATCCTTTAGATGGAACAAAAGAATTTATTAAAAAAAATGATGAATTTACTGTAAATATAGCATTTGTTAATAGAGGAATTTCAAAAATTGGATTTATAAATGTTCCTGCAAAAAATATTATATATTTTTCTGATGGGAAGTGTTCATATTCAATAAAAACATCCTTTGAAGATGGAGTATCGATAGAAAAAGCAGAAAAAATTAAGGTTAATAATCAAAAAAATAATAATTTAATTGCTACTGTGAGTAAATCTCACAGTAATGATGAAACAGAGAAATTTTTAAAAGATTACGATATAAAAAAAATTAAATTTATTGGATCCTCTTATAAGTTTTGTTTAGTTGCTTCTGGAAAGGCAGATATTTATCCAAGAATGTCTCCAACTTGTGAATGGGATACTGCAGCAGGTCATGCTATTTTAAGATCTGCCGGTGGAAAAGTAACCTTATTAAATGGTAAAGATTTAAAATATGGTTTCAAGAAAAATAAATTTATTAATCCATCATTTATTGCTAGAAATTAGAAGAAAATACTCTAAATTAAAAAATCTTATTAAATACAATTAAAGTTTATTTGGAGTAATAATGAGTCACCCAAATTTAGGAATAAAAACTGCGATTTTTATAAACACATTTTTAATCTTTATAATTACCTTTGCTATTTTAGTTCAAACAGCATCGATAAATAAACCCGAAATAAAAAAAATAATACCTATGCCTGAAAGTATCGAAAAGAATATAATAGGTAAAATAAATAAATAACAAACAAAGATAGAGTTAATCAAAAAGAATAATAATTATTTAATTGGAAGTGAAGGAGCTTTTATCTCCTCTAACTCAATATCGATTTCACCTGAAAGAGAATTGTATTTGTCAAAATCCTTAAATTCATCTGGAATTTTATCGTTTTCTTTAATTTTTATATTTAAATTAGTAAGCCTCACGGCCACAGGTGTTCCTTTTTTTGAAATTTTCTTAATTTCTAAAATTTTCTCTAAAAGTATTGGATTATAGTCTAAACCATAAAGCCTTGGATCACCTTTCTCTAAGCCATCTTTATTAATTGATGTCAGTAGTAAAAAAATTTCTCCTTTTGTTTTTTTTATTTTATTTGGCTCATTCACTCCACTCCATAAAATTTTATACATTTGATTATCTTTAGAAAAATTATTATCTCGATATGGAATACCTTGCATTTCTTGAATTGAAGAATATGAAACTATTGAAAAAATAAGAACAGAGAAAATTAATCCTAGCTTAATTTTTAGAGAAAATTTTGTAAAAAAATTGATACTTACTAAAAGCGAAAATAATACCGCATAAGCAATCCCCAAAAGTAGTGTATAATTCATTTATTTAGCCTGCGCAGAAATTAATGGTTTCTGAAGTTGATTTAAATCTAGAACACTCCCTCGATTATCAAGTATAAATCTTACAGCAGTAATTTCATCACCCGTTTTCTTTAAAAAGTAATCATTAAAATATACAACCTCTAACCTTGGATTAATTTTTTCAATTTTGACTTTTACTTTCAAAGGAGTAATAAAATTTGACTTATAATAAAGTAAATTAACAATATATTCACCTTCCATAAATCCTCTAATAGTAACCACCTCTTGATTAGAAGGATTCTCAATTTCAACACCATCGATTACTATTTTATCAGCTAGGGTACCTCTATCGTCTCTATCAAGGTGCATTAAACCTGCTTGCTGTCTTTGAAAATATACAATATTACCTTTTGGATCCTCTACTATTAAGTCGATATCATCTGGATGGTAATCCTCCCACTCAGCAGATATTATAAACTCGGCTTTACTATCAATTTCACCGCCATCTTGAGGTTTTTGAATTAAGGCAAAGGAAATAAAAAACATAAAAGCAAAGCCTAAAAGTGCATTGAATAATAGATCAGTGAATGCATCACCGTTCCCAATATCTGATAAAAGTATTTTCTTACTCAATTTTTTTTTCCGTGTAGAAAGCAAGATCATTTAACAAGGATATAGACCAAATAGCTATTACATGAAATTGTATCCGAAGTAATGTACTTACAATTAAACCTGTTAAAGTTGTGTATAATGCTACAGCCATACCCGAACTCATTGATGCTAAGGCAATTTTTAGATCCTCTGGGCTTGTGCTATTTAACTCCGCAATTGGCCTCAGCATTAAAATAAATCCTATTATTGTACCTAATAAACCTAATTTAAGGGCAATATCTGATGCTATAACGCCATAGCTAATCTTTTTTTCGAATTCAGACTCAAAAGCATTTATTAAAATATCTTTATTTTCAGTTTCTTTAAGTGAATTAAAAAATTTTGAAACTATTAATTTTTTATTACTAAAATCCATACCCTCAAAAGAACTTCTTTCAGTAGAAATAACTTTTGACAAATAAAGCCAATAAATAGATGAAAAAATCCATAAAATTGCTATCACCACAGATATTTTGCTTTTATCACCCTCCATGACTACAGCAACTAGCCCTCTTTCATTAAGAATCCATATTCCAAAAATTATCAAAACCAAAAGTAATAACGATCTAAGTAATCCAAGTGATTGATTTTGAGCGTTTAATTTCATAAGTTATTCCCTTTTAATAATATTTATAATAATTTGAATGACAAATTAGTATTTAAATATTGAATTTAACTTGTATTATCTATTATAAGGCTTTGAGGTATTAATATGAAAGAAAAAATTCTTATTGAAAACGGTTCAATAATCGATGGAACAGGCTCTAAAGAGTATACAGGCGATATAGTTATTGAAGAAAATAAAATCATAAGCGTTGGAGAAAATTCAAAAAATTTTTCTAAAGAAGAGAAAATAAAAAAAATTGATGCATCTGGTAAGTTTGTAATGCCTGGTATTATTGATGCACATTGTCATATAAGTTTTGACGAACCAACATCAAATGATGAGCTATTTTTTCATAGAAGGCAGGCTTTAGCAGCAATTATTTCAGGTCACAATGCAAGAAAAGTCTTATTGGCAGGTGTTACAGGTTTTTGTGACCCCGATAGTTTACATGAAATTGGAATTGATTTAAGAGATGCAATTAACTCTGGATATATTGAAGGACCGAGAATGTCGGTTGGAGGAAATGCTTTATTAACATCAGTCGGTGGAACCGCAGGAAGACTTATTCCTGATGAAGGAATTAGAGGTTATGCTCAAATCGTACAGAACAAAGATGAAATAATAACAGAGGTTAGACGCCAAATAAAAAATGGTGCTGATTGGATAAAAATACACGTTACAGGTCTCATTCCTAATCAGAGAGAATCAGGCGAAATATCTGTGTGGTCTTATGAAGAACTTAAATTGGTTTGTGATTTAGCACATGATCTTGGTATTCCTGTAGTTGGCCATGTTAGGAATGCAAAAGGAGTTATAGATAGTATTAAAGCTGGAATGGATATGATTCTTCATGCAACATTTATGAATGAAGAAGCAATTGATTTAGTTTGTGAGACTAAAACACCAATTGTTCCAACTTTTACATTTCAAGCAAATCTTGCTGATTTTGGTGAAATAATAGGAGCATCATCTGATTATAGAGAAATTTTTAGAAAAGAAATTGTTGATAATTGTGAGATATTTAAAAAAATTCATGATGCAGGGGTTCCATTATTATGCGGAACTGAAAGTGGTTTCTCTATGACGCCTTATGGAGAGTGGCATTATAGAGAGCTTGAGGTATTTGTTAATGATATAGGTATGACTAATTTAGAGTCAATTGTCTGCGCTACTAAAAATGCTTCTAAAGCTCTTAAAATGGAAGGTAAGGTTGGTACATTAGAAAATGACATGCTTGCTGACATATTAATTTTAGACGAAAACCCTCTTGAAGATATAACTGTTTTAGGTGATAAATCTAAAATTTCGTCGATTATACTTAATGGACGTGAGGTAGATAGGACAAAACCGATTCCAGAAATCACTCCACCACAGGGATGGAGATTATCGCCTTATTCTGATAAAATTTTAACCCAAAACGTTGCAAAAAACAGATAATAAGTATGACTGAGCATATTTTTAATAATTATAATGATGCGGTTAGTACTCTTAGAATAAAAGATCTTAAGCAATCACTTTATGATGATGGTGAAATAATAATGGATCAAGTCTTAGTTTGTTTGCACGGTGAGGAACATAAAAAAAGAAGAAAACTTGAAAATAAAATTTTTACCAGAGAGGTTTTTAAATATTATGAAAATGAAGTCTTTCCAGTAACAATTAATGAAACTTTAGAACCTTACAAAGAGCACGGAAAAATGGATTTGGTGGACTATGGTTTTAGAGTTTTACTCAATTTGACAGCAGATTTTTCTGGTGTTGATAGACCTAAAAAAACAAAAAAAGAAACTGAAACTCTATTAAGTTTATTAAAAATTTTTGCATCTGGTGCAACTTTACATCATTCAACAAGAGATCATGAGGAAGTTAAAGAAGAAGTAAGAAATGCTCTTAAAAATTTTGATGAACAATTTTTAAAACCATCCATTGAAAGAAGAAAAAATTTAATCAGAAAAAAAGACTTTGAAAATTTACCTAGTGATATACTTACTGTTCTTCTTGTAAATGAAGACGATCTCAATCTTCCATATGATGTTCTTCAAAGAGAAATAGCTTTCTATCTTTTGGCGGGTGCTCAGACCTCAATACATTCATTAGTGCATGTTTTTCACGAAATTCATGATTGGATTAAAAATAATCCTGAAGAAAAGTTAAAATTGAAAGATGACCCAATTTTTGTCCAAAAATGCTTTCTGGAGAGTACAAGATTACATCCATCAAGTCCTATAGCATTGAGAAAACCAGTTTGTCCCGTTAAGCTTCCAGATGATAAAGATGCAGAATTAGGTGATAGTATTGTTATAGATTTATATAATTCAAATAGAGATAAAAAAGTATTTGGAGATGATGCAGATAAATTTAATCCGTATAGGGAGCCCCCTAGTGGTCAAAATTTGTACGGACTTTCTTTTGGTTTAGGGATGCATTCCTGTATTGGAAGAAATCTTGCAGCAGGTGTAAATTCAAAGCCAGATACTGATCCAAATAATCATCATTATGGGACAGTTACAATGATTTTAAGAGAGCTAATTTCACGTAACGCTATTCCAGACCCAAAGGATACATCAAAAATGGATGATAAAACAAAAAGGCCTAACTGGGGTTATTATCCAATTATTTTTTCCTCTAAGGATAAAAATTGTGACAAAGTTTGAAACATCTAATTATGACATCATCAAATCAGCACTAGTAAATAGAGATCTTAAACAGGCATTATATGATGAAGGGAAAGTCATAATGGATGGTGTTTTACTTACTCTTCATGGAGAGGACCATAGAAAGAGAAAAAAATTAGAGCATAAAGTATTTCAGAGAGATTTTTTTAAATATTATGAAGAAGAACTTTTTCCTAAAACCTTAGATGAAACGATTATGCCATTTCTGCAAGAAGGAAAAGCAGATTTAATAGATTTTGGATACAGAATAACTATGAATTTATCAGCAGATTTTGCTGGTATTGATAGAATAGAAAAAACACCAGAAGAAACGGAAAGTTTATTGTCTTTAGTCAAAACTTTTAGCCAAGGGGCAACTTTAGTTCATTCAAAAAGATCTCATGATTTGGTCAATAAAGAAGTTTTAAAAGCATTAGATAAATTTGATAGAAAATTTCTTACCCCTTCAAAAAGAAGAAGGATGAAATTAATAGAAAAATTTAAAAATAATGAGATAAAAAAAGAAAAACTCCCCAGAGATGTTTTAACTATCCTATTGATGAATGAGGATAATATTGACCTAAATAATGAGATTATCAAAAAAGAAATAGCTTTTTATCTCCAGGCAGGATCTCATAGTACTGCAAATTCAATGACACATGCTTTACATGAAATATTTACGTGGTGTGAAAAAAATCCCCAAAACTTATATAAAATAAAAAGAGATACCCTTTTTCTTCAGCGATGTGTCCATGAGAGTATGAGATTACATCCTGCAAGTCCAGTTGCTTGGAGAAAATCGCAGTGCCCTGTAAATCTTAATAAAAGTATTGATATGAAGAAAGATGATTTAATAATTATGGATCTTCATGAGGCAAATAAGGATAAATCAATTTTTGGGATGGACTCAAATATATTTAATCCAAATAGAAAAATTGCAAAGAATCAATTTCTATGGGGTTTAACGTTTGGAATAGGTCTTCATATGTGCTTCGGAAGAGATTTAGATGGAGGAGTAGTGCCAAATAAAAAAACTAATCCTGAAAATCATCAATATGGTATAGTAACTTTATTAGTTAAAAAAATCCTTAATGAAGGCGGATTTCCTGATAAAAAAAATAAACCTCAGGTAGATTTAAATACTGTAAGATCTAATTGGGCTTCTTACCCAATTACATTCGGAGAAATTAAATGAGAAATGCAATTGTTACAGGAGCTGGGGCTGGTATAGGCGAGGCTATTTCTAGAAAACTAAGTGAAAATAATTATCGAGTAGGTATGTTAGATCTTAATAAAGACGATGTAATTAAGGCTTCAAAAGAAATAGAAAATAGCATCCCTCTTTTTGCAGATGTTACAATAGAAGATTCCGTTAAAGAGGCTTTTAAAGAGTTTGGTGAAATACCAGATTTACTTGTTAACAATGTCGGTATTGTGTTATTTGGCCCTCTTGAAGAACACTCAGTCAGCGACTATAGCAAAAGCCTTAATATTAATCTTTTAGGCTCGTTTATTACCTCAAGAGTTTTAATAAACGATATGATTAAAAGAGGTAATGGTTCTATTATAAACATGTCTTCAGTAAATGGAGTAAATCCAGGGATTGGAATAGGAGCTTATCCTGCCTCAAAAGCTGGTATTATTTCCATGACACAGCAGATGGCACTTGAGTGGGGTAAGTTTGGATTAAGAATAAATTGTATTTCTCCAGGCTTTATTGATGCTGGTATGTCTAAACCAATATATCAGGACAATAAAGTTAGAGCCTTGAGAGGTGGAGCTGTTCCCTCCGGCAGGCTAGGGGAAGCTGAAGATATAGCAAATGCAGTTTTATTTTTAGACTCTGAAAATGCCTCATATATAAATGGTCATAATTTAGTAGTTGATGGTGGAGTAATAAGCAGCGTTATTGCACAACTTCCAAGAGAATAATGAAAAAAAATTTAATTTTTACTGGAGGTATATTTCATCCTTTTGATGAAACCTCAAAAACTTTATCTAATATTATAAATAATTATGATTATGAGTCTGAAATAACACATAATATTGAAGAAGGTATTAAAAATATAAATGATTATGATTTAATTACTTTTAATACTCTAAGATGGAGAATGTTAAATCACGAAAAATACATTCCATATATTGATGATTGGCAATTTAGTTTATCAGCTAACTCAAGAGAATTATTAGATAATTTTATGAAAAATGGCGGCAAAATGATGGCATTTCATACTTCCTCTATATGTTTTGACGATTGGGAAGGTTGGTCAAAACTTTTAGGAGGTAAATGGGATTGGGATAAATCTTTTCATCCCCCGATAGAGACAATTGAAGTATCACCTTTAGGAAATAATATTCTTAATAAGGGGATAAAAAAATTTAAAGTAAATGATGAAGTATACCATAACCTTCATATAGAAAAAAATTCTCGACCATTTCTCTCGGCAAAATCAAATACTTCTAAAGAGGAACATATTGTAGGTTGGACTTATGAATATCAAAAAGGAAAGACTGTATATAATGCACTTGGTCATGATTCAGAATCATTAAAAAACCCAAATATGATAAATATTATAGAAAAAAGCTTATTATGGTTGTCGGGAGAAGAATTTGCTAAAAATTAAAGATATGTCAATTGTTATTACCGGAGGATGTTCTGGTTTGGGCTTAGGAATGGCAAAAAGATATAGTGAAGCAGGTGCAAAAGTTACTATTTGTGGAAGGAGGAAAGAAAAAGTCCAAAAAGCTCAAGAAGAACTTGGTAATAATGTTTTATCAATTGTTGCTGATGTTACAGATGAGAATGATAGAGAAAAACTTATTAATAATGCTTTAAAACATGGTAAAAAAATTGATTCCCTTATTAATAACGCTGGCAATATGTATAGGGGGGCTATTGAAGAATTAAATCAACAAAAGCTTTTAGATATTTTTAACACCAATGTTATTTCAGGGATGATGCTTTTAGGAAAAGCAAAAAAATATTTATCCAAAACTAATGGTTCAAGTATTTTTATCGGCTCAGTTCACAATAGGAGGGCTTTTCCTGGTGCATCTCCTTATGCAGCCACAAAAGGTGCACTTGAAACCTTAACTAAGGTTTTAGCTGCAGAATTAGGCAATGAAAAAATAAGAGTAAATTGTGTTGTTCCAGGAGGTATTTATACAGAAATTAATCAAAGAGCAGGTTTATTTGATGATAATACAGCGCAAAAAAGATTGGAGGATATGGCTTCAATTCATGTATTAGGAAGAATTGGTACTTCTGAAGAAATTGCTGAAGCAGTTGAATATCTCATTTGTGGTGAGTGGACAACTGGGGCAATTCTTGAAGTTGATGGGGGTTTGGGTTTAGGTCTTACAAATGCCTAAATAGGTAGGCTTGAAACACCTCCGTCAACAGCTATTGATTGCCCAGTGATATAACTCGATTTTTCAGAGGCCAAAAAAGTAACCAGATCTGCTAATTCTTCTGGTTTACCTACTCTTTTAGCAGGTATATTACTTGAGATTGTGTCAACTACTTGATCTTCAGAAATATTTAAATCTTTTGCTTGCGTGGAGACTAAACCATCCACTCTTTCAGTTTTTGTAAAGCCAGGACAAACATTATTAATTAAAATATTCTCTGATGCGACTTGATTAGATAGTGTTTTTGCCCAACCATGAACCGACATTCTTATACCATTTGACAATATTAAATTATCAATTGGTTGCTTAGCTGAGACAGAGCTAATATTTATAATCCTTCCCCATTTATTTCTTTTCATAGAGGGTAAAACAGCTCTCGTTAACCTTACAGCGGATAGAAATGTTGACTCAAATGACGATATCCAATCTTCATCATTTATTTCATCAAAAAAACCTGCTTTTGGACCACCAGTATTATTCACAAGCACGTCAATTCTTCCATATTTGCTGATGATTTCTTCAACCATTTTATTTATGTCCGATTCTTTGCTTAAATCAGCCTGAAAAAAAGTAACTTCAGAACCCGTTTTTTCTTTAATATCTTTAGCGGCTTTTGAAATTTTATCTTTATCTCTTGAGCAAATGATTACAGAGGCACCTTCATTTGCTATTGAAAAAGCAGATGCCTTCCCAAGGCCTTGGCTAGCAGCAGTAATAAGAGCAATTTTATTATTTAATCCCAAATCCATAATAACCCCATTTAATATAATATAAATTTTGTCTATAATAACGAATATAAACTTTAAACCAAAAAAAATTATATATATATTAAAATTTTGAAAGGAAAATAAATGTCCGAAAAAGGTATGGGATCCTCTGTTTTAAGAAAAGAGGATTTTCGATTTATAACAGGTCGTGGAAAATATACTGATGATATAAATCATCCTAATCAATTGTATGCATATTTTTTAAGATCGCCAGTAGCTCATGCAGATTTAATATATGTAAATATTGAGGATGCATTATCTTCTAAAGGAGTAGTTGCTGTATACACTGGCAAAGATATTGACGCATCCCTTCCTTGTGGTTGGGAAGCGCCAACAAAAAAGGGTACACCGCCAATGCATGAGCCGCCTTGGCCGGTTCTTGCAAAGGATAAAATTAGATTTGTTGGCGAAATGATTGCTGTAGTAATTGCAAGCTCAGTTAATGAGGCCAAAGATGCGTGTGAACTAATAGACATTGAATATAACGATCTTCCTGCAGTTGTATCTCCAAAAAAAGCAGCAGAGAATGATGCACCTAGAATATGGGAAAATATCGAAAATAATGTTTGTTTTGAGTGGGAGCTAGGAAACAAAGAAGAGACTGAAAAAGCCTTTAAAAGTGCAGAGCATCATATTGAAATTGAGTTAACTAACAGCCGTTTAGTTCCTAACGCTATGGAGCCAAGATCTTATATTGGTAATTATGAGCCTGGAAAACAAGAATATATTCTTTATACCACTACCCAGCTTCCTCACATAATTAGGATGCTTGTATGCACAGTCTTAGGCTTAGATGAGAGCAAAGTTAGAGTTATTTCACATGATGTAGGTGGAGGTTTTGGTTCTAAGGCATTTCATTATGCCGAAGAGGCAATTGTTACATGGGTTGCAGGAAAATTAGCTAGACCAATTAAATGGACATCAGAGAGAAGTGAGGCTTTTATAAGTGATCGACATGGTAGAGATCATGTTACAAAAGCAGAAGCTGCCCTTGATAAAGAGGGAAACTTTACTGCAATGCGTGTAACTACTTTAGCCTCCTTGGGGGGTTATCTATCAGGTTCTGGTCCCGCAATTCCTACTTTCTTTTATGGTCCTTTAATACCTGGTCCTTATAAAACACCAAATCTTTATTGTGATGTTAAGGGGGTATTTACTAATACTGTTCCGGTTGACGCATATAGAGGTGCAGGACGACCAGAGGCAACATACGTAACTGAGAGGTTGGTAGAGGCTGCATCAGTTGCAACTGGTATTGACTCTATTAAACTTAGGAAAAAGAATTTTATTCAACCGAGTCAATTTCCTTATCCCTCACCAGGAAACTTAACATATGACTCTGGAGACTATGATGCATGTTTAAATTCTGCATTAGCAGCAATAAAATATGATGACTATGAAAATAGGAAAATTGAATCTGAAAAAAATGGTAAACTGAGAGGTATAGGAATATCTTGCTATATAGAAGCCTGCGGAGTAGCCCCTTCAAAGATGACCTTGGAAGCTGGAGGCAGAGGCGGTTATTATGAATCATCTACGGTTAGAGTAAATCCAACAGGTTCAATAACAGTATTTACAGGATCACATTCTCATGGACAAGGGCATGAGACCGTATTTGCACAAATAGTTCACGATACCCTCGGTATTCCTTTTGAATCCATTGATATTGTTCATGGTGATACAGGAAGAGTTCCTTTTGGAGTTGGTACAGTAGGATCAAGATCGCTTGCGGTGGGTGGCCCTGCACTTATGAAGTCGCTTGAAAAAATTATAGAAAAAGGAAAAAAAATTGCAGCACATTTATTGGAATCTTCTGCAGACCAAATTATCTTTGAAAATGGTGAGTTTTCAGTCAAAGAAACAAATAAATTTATTTCTTTACCTGAGGTAATTGGTGCGGCTTATGTTCCGGGCAATTATCCTATTAATGAGCTTGAACCTGGCCTTGAAGAAACATCTTTTTATGATCCACCTAATTTAACATATCCAGCAGGAACCCATATTTGTGAAATAGAAATAGACCCAGAAACTGGTAAAACGGAAATTGTAAACTATGCGGTATCTGATGACTTTGGTATAATAATGAATCCAATGATTGTTGAAGGTCAAGTCCATGGTGGTGTTGCTCAGGGTATTGGTCAAGCTATGTTGGAACATTGTATATATGAAGAAGATACCGCTCAGTTAATAAATGGCTCTTTTATGGATTATACAATGCCAAGGGCTGATAATATACCCTCTATGATTGTAAAAACTGAGGTTACGCCATCTGTTCACGGTCTAGGTGTAAAAGGTTGCGGAGAAGCTGGTGCGATTGCAGCACCGCCAGCAGTAATACATTCAGTTTTGAATGCCTTAAAGTCGTTAGGAGTTAAAAACTTTGATATGCCAGCAACTCCAAATAAAATTTGGGATGCGATTCAAAAGGCAAAAGCCTCATAGTTTAAGTCCAAGGCTTTAAAACAACTAAAATAACAATGAAAATCAACAGGACTGTAGGTATTTCATTAATTATACGAAAAAATTTAGATGAGTATTGATTGCTCTCTAGTTCAAAATTATTAATGCATCTTTTCAAAAAGATATGAAAAGACGTCATTAATAAAACTAAAAGAAACTTTATTGAAAGCCATGTTTCAATACCGTTATCATAAAGCAAAACTAAGCCTGACAACCAAACCACCATCATTGCTGGATTCATAATAAAGCGATACAATCTATATTCCATTATTTTAAAAGTTGAGGTTATATCTTTATTTGTAATATTCTCAGAATGATAAACAAATAATCTAGGAAGGTATAAAAGACCAACCATCCAAGATATTACAGAGATTATATGTATTACTTTAATCCAGAGTATCAATTTATTTCCATTTTGCATTAGGAGGCATAGACATTAAAATTGCTTCAGTGGATCCTCCTGTTTTTAAGCCAAACAAAGTTCCTCTATCCCACAAAAGATTAAATTCAACATACCTGCCTCTTTTATATAATTGAATATCTTTTTCATCTTTGGACCATTTCTTATCTTTTCTTTTTTCAATAATGCTCGAAATAGTTTTTAAAATATCTTCTCCAAAATCACGTATAAAATGAAAGTCATTTTCAAAATTTCCATTATTTAAATGATCAAAAAAGATACCGCCCTCTCCTCTAGGCTCTTCTCTATGTGGGAGGTAGAAGTATTCATCACACTGTTTCTTAAAGTTTGGATAATATGACTCGTTATGTTTATTACAAATATTTTCGATAGATTTATGGAAAAAGGCTACGTCCTTACTATTAACAATTGAAGGTGTCATATCCGCACCTCCACCAAACCACTTTTTTCCTGTTTGAATAAACCTAGTATTGAAATGGAAAGCTGGGACAAATGGAGATTGCATATGCGCTACAACGCTTATTCCGCTTGCCCAATAATTTGGTGCTTTTTCGGTACCTGATATTTGATTTCTGAAGTCTTCTTTAAATTCACCTTTTACAGTTGAAATATTTACTCCAACCTTTTCGAAAACATTACCCTTTAGAGTACTCATTTCTCCTCCACCTTCTCCAGAGTGTTTCCATTTTTTTCTATAAAATTTACCACCATCAATTTCTTCAAATTTTTTACAAAATTGATCCCTTAGTCTTTCAAACCACTCTTTGGCTAATTTTTTTTCATCCTCAGGATCTTTAAATTTAATAGCATTACTCATTTAAATGTTTCCCTAATAGTTTTAATAAAATATCGAACATTTTCCTCAGGTGTAGTTTTTAAAATACCATGCCCCAAACCACAAACCCAACCTGCTCTCTCTGATAAATCAAGATCAATTATTGGTTCTAAATATAAATCTAGTGATCTTTTAACATCATCAATAGGTTTAGTTAAAAAATCTTGACTAAAGTTACCTTGAATAAAACCTCTTTTAGTTTTTTTTAGATACTCTGAAAGCTCAAAAGTGTGATCAATGCCTATACCAGCTAGGGTAAAATCTTCTTTAGAGTTAATATTTTCAATAAAAAAATTATAATCAAAAGGATATTTTGCAAAAAATCCAACCTTATTATTAAATGGTTTAACTAAATTCTCATAAACAAGGCTTGAGTAAGTTTTAAAATCTTCAGGATCACCAATCCTTGATGCATCTGTATCAAAAATCATAACTATCTCTGCACCTGATGAGATTTGTAATTCAATATTCTTTTTTAAAAGAGGAATAATCTTTTCTATTAAAAGCTTTGAAATAAAATCATTATTTAGTTTACCCTTATAATCAACACCTTTATTCATTCCTGTTCCATAAGAGGTCACTGTCCATGGACCACCTATAAAGCCAATCAAACTTTTATTATTCGGTAGAACTTCGCGAGTTAATTTCAAAGCATCGCCTTGAAAATTTAAGTCAATAATTGCCTCATTAACTGATTTTAATTCATCAAAATTATTAGGGTCTATAAATTTTCTAAAAACTGGCCCAGGATTATATGATAAACCCATACCTAAAGCTTCTAAAGGAAATAAAATATCACTAAATAAAATAGAAACATCAAAATCAAAATCCTCTATTGGTCCAAGGGCGGTTTTAGCCGAAAGCTCAGGATTTTTACATAACTCCTCAAAAGAATATTCTACTTTTAAATTTTGGTAATGCGAATGATATCTCCCAGCTTGGCGCATAAACCAAATTGGAGGGATTTTTTGGGGTACACGGTTTAATGCGTTATTAAAAAGTAAATTAGACATTAGAAACCTATTTCTTTTGCCAAGCGTGCCCCGTAGGTAATGATATACTGAGCACCAGCCCTTCGCATAACATGCCAAGTTTCTTTCAGGGCTTCATTTAAATTTAATAAGCCTTTTTCTTCTGATAAACAAATACCAGCATATTCTCCACTAACTTGGTAAGCGCCAACCATTAAATGAGTTTTTTCCTTTATTTTATCAATTAAATCAATAGATGTCATTCCAGGCTTAACCATAAGCATATCTGCCCCCTCATCTGCACATCTTATACTTGCTCTTATTGCCTCAGTCTGGCTTCTATAATCCAACTGGTATTTCTTTCTATCACCAAAGGAAGGTGCTGAAGATGCAGCATCTCTAAATGGTCCATAAAAATTACTTGAAAATTTCGTGCTATAACTAATAATTGGCGTCATTAAAAAGTTTGATTCATCAAGTTTTTTTCTTATGGAGAGAGTTCTTCCATCCATCATATCACTAGGAGCTATAATATCTGCACCCGCTTCAGTATAAGAAAGAGCAATATTAGAAATTTCTTTTAAAGTCTTTTCTAAATTAATAGACTCGTCATCATTAAAAAGGCAGCAATGTCCATGGTCAGTTAAGGAGCATAAACAAACATCTGCCCATAAGTTTATATCATCCTTAAATCTATTCTTTATTGAACTGATGGCTTTTTGATGAAAGTCTAAATTGAATGAGGTGGAATTTTTTTTACTTGGAGTAATAAATAATAAAAAATTTCTTACACCTTTATTTATATCCTCATCTATTTGTTGGAGACTTTTATCAATAGACATTACGAAATTATTTTTAAGACCTGTAATTTCATCTCTATCCAACATATTTTCATTTATAAAAATTGGCTGAACGAAATGTGATAACGAAAAATTAGTTTCAGAGCATAAATCTCTAAGTAATTGACTACCTTTAAGTCGATGAAGTTTTTTTTCAACTTTTTTCATTTGTTATTCCATTTATCCAGTCTTCATAGCTTAAGAAAATTTTAATACGATCTTCCGTAACATTCTTTTTTAAAATTTCATAGGTGTTACCAGGCCCACAGGAGTGATATTTTTCACGAATAGACGGAAATTCTTCAATTGCATATAGAAACGCAGATCCACTCATCCAATAAAAATGTGTTTTTTTAGATAAATCATCTTCTATTTTATTTTTAATTAACTCGTAAGTTGGCAATTTATCTTTAACAAAAAATTCTAAGGAATCTTTATGGGTTAGTTTAATCCATTTATTATTCGCAATAAATCTTAAGCTTTCTTCATCGCCCTCGCCTAGACTATCAAAGCTGCCGTTTACCCAAAATCCTTTTTCAGCCAACTGAAACCAAGTTTTAACACCGCTAGTCCATAAAATATTTGAACTATCTATTTCAGTAGCTCCATCCAAAACATTTCCTCTAGTCGCTAAAACATTTCTATTTTTTATTAAACTTATCTTATCGAAATTTTCTATTAGGTTTTTACGAGAAAAAATTTTATAATTTTTCAAATCTAATGGAAAAATATTCTTCTGCTCAATATTATACCACTTATTGTTACTTTCGTTATCTCTGTCAATTCTTCTTTCATTAAGAACAATATTCTCATCAGTAAGACCCCTTATTGTAAGAATATCTCCATAATGCTTTTTCTCATAACTTACTCCAATTTTTTGATGACAGCCTCCCCCATAAGATGAAAGTACTTTCCTTTCAATTTTAACCGATTTAAACGTATCAACATCATTAATTTTACTCACAAGGCTAATAATGTCTTTGCGAGTATCTTTAACCTCAATAGCAATTGCTCCTTGTGCAGGAGCGCAAGGATTTTCTGATAAAGGAGTAATAATCCAATTTGAACTATTGATAACTTTTTTAATATTTTTTGATAATTCATTATTACTATTTTCAAGAAGTCTATCTAGGGCTGCTTTTGCAAGAACTATCGCATCGGAGTCACCGTCAAAGTATTTATTTAATCTTGTTGGAATATTACCTCTAATATTATTGAAATTTATTTCATCAATTTCAAGGGGTAAGGCATTTTTTAAAAAAGAATTTAAATTATATTCTCGTCTTGGAGATGAAGTAAGTAATTGTAATTTTTTATATCTTTTTATTTTTTCTATATTACTCTTTTTAAAAAAAATAATATCTCTCATATCGGCACGAGGTAAAGTACCTATAATTTTAGTTCCCTTTGTTAATTCTATTGGTAGATCTTTCCAAGAGTGGACCGCAATATCTGCCTCTTCGCTCATTAAGCTATCTCTAAGGTCGGAAGTAAAAACACCTACATCAGATAATTTACTTAAAGGGGTTGTTAAATCAATATCTCCACGAGTATCCTTAAAAATATATTCAATTGATATTTCATCATTACTGCTTTTAATGGCGTTACCTACCAAGTGAGCTTGAATAATAGCTAAATCACTTTTTCTTGAAATAATTTTTACCATAATATCTATTTTCACATGAATTTTTTTATAAGTATCGACTTATTTTATCTATCTTGTTAGAAATATGCGACAAATTGTCAAAAAAAGTATTTTAAAGTGCTATTATGTTTTTTTTCAATTAAAAGAGATATAGTTTTTTAATTACTTAACTGGGGTAATAAAGTTGGATTATAATAACTTTTTTAAAAACAAATTAGATAGTCTCAAAGATGAAGGTTTATATAGAACCTTCAGAGAAATTGACCGCCATCAGAATCTTTTCCCGAAAGCACTTGAGTATAACGAAGGTAAAAATCGTGAAGTAGAGATTTGGTGCTCAAACGACTATTTAAATATGAGCCAACATCCAGAAGTTATGCAATCATGCATAGATGTAATCTCTGAACTTGGAACAGGCTCTGGTGGTACAAGAAATATTTCTGGAACATCATCATATCATGTTGGTTTGGAAAAATGTTTAGCAGAATTGCATAATAAAGATAGAGCCCTTGTTTTCCCATCAGCTTATACAGCTAATCAATCAACAATATCTATTTTATGTAAAAATATTGAAGGTATTGAAATTTTTTCCGATGAATTAAATCATGCCTCTCTAATTGAAGGTATTAGAAATAGTAATGCAAAATATCACATTTTTAAGCACAATAATATTGATGACTTAGAAAAAAAACTAAAAACTTGTGATCTTGAAACACCAAAACTTATTGTTTGTGAATCAATTTATTCAATGGAGGGTATTAGATCTCCATTAATTGAGATTGTTAAATTAGCAAAGAAATATAACTCATTAACATATCTTGATGAAGTTCATTCTGTTGGGCTTTATGGCCCTTCAGGTAGCGGTATAGCTTCTGAATTAGGTATATCTGATCAAGTGGATATAATAAACGGTACTTTATCAAAGTCTTTTGGTCAAATGGGTGGATATATAGCAGCAAGCTCTGATTTGATTGATTATATTAGAAGTTTTGCTCCTGGTTTTATCTTTACTTCATCAATTAACCCATCCGTTGCTGCAGCTTCTATTAAAAGTATTGAAATATCAAAAGTTGCAGAAACACTTCGTCTAAAAATTAAAGAAAATTCTTCTATTATTAGGAATGGTTTAAGATCTATTAATGTACCTTTTATTGATAATGAAAGTCATATAGTTCCAATACTTGTAAAAGGTCCGCTTGAATGCAAACAAATTTCTAAATTACTTCTAGATGATTTTGGTATTTATATTCAACCTGTTTTTTATCCAACAGTTCCTAAAGGGGAAGAAAGACTTAGAGTTACTATAACTCCGAAACACTCAAAAGCAGATATAGATAATTTTATTTCTTGTATAAATAAAGCATGGGATATTTTAAACTTCGATAGAATTGAATCCAGTAGCTATAACTCTAGAGCTTAAATTAAGAATTCAAAGTTTCAATAATTTTTGCAAGTCTCTTTTTACTTTTTCCTGCCACACGTGAAGAAGTTATTGAATCTATATTATCTTTATTTCCATCAACAACTACTACGGCTATCATTCCCATATTTTTATGAGGTGTACACTGATATAAATAGATACCTGGAACATTAAACGTATATTCAGTATCAACATTTAGCTTGCTTCTAAAAGCTCCAACGCCTTCAGGAACTGTTAGAAATTGAACGTTATGACCTTTTGTTGTGGCCAACCATTTTACAGTATCACCTGATTGAATATTAATAACTGATTTTGAATAAACCATACTCTCTTTTTCCAATCTATTGAGCATTTCTATTTCATAAGTTGCAGCAAATAATGGGTTTGTAAAAAATAAAGTAACTATAAAAAATATAATTTTATTCAATTTTTTCTCCTGATATCAAAATTTAAATGCAATCTACATTATATGATGGGTAATTTTCTAGCCCTAAAAATTTTACAGACAATATGTCGCATAATTTAACTTGATAATGAATCTAATACCACACTGGTTGCATTAATAACTGAGGCAATTCTTAAAGCAGCCTGAATTTTATTTGGACTAACTTGTTTTTTAACCAAAATATTCTCATGACTATCTAAACACATACCACAACCTTTTATGGCTGAAGCTGCAAAAGACCATAGTTCAAAATCAACTTCATCAATTCCATGCGATGCTATTGCATTCATTCTTAGATTAGCAGGCATAGATTGATAATTTATATTCTTTAATTAATAATATTCATTTGTGCCCTACCCCCATAAAATGAATAAATATTATCATTGAATTTTTCATTAATAATTAAATCACTATTCATAAATTTTTTCCCAAGGCTATAACCTGCATTTACGAAATGTTCTGCATCAGCCTCTGGAAAGTATGGTCCAAAAATATCATATATATCTTCCTTCATATCCTTTTGAGCATGAGAGATAATCTCAATTAATAATTCCTCATTTTTGCTTATAGAGTGGGAAGTCATGAAATCACAATTTAAATTAGATTTATTTAAATGTGAAAGACCCATCATAAGAGTATGAAAATGTCTTACAGAGTTATCAAGTTTAGCTGCTTTAAAAGTATGATCAATCAAAATTAGAGGTGTATTACATTTAAATACATGGGCTTTAAGCCAAAACCTCGCACATAAAATTAATATATTTTCAGCAGTACCTAAATTCTTGATACTTTTTTTCATTACATCCCTCTCTATCAACTAAGTTATTATTAAAATCTTTTTCTCAAAGATACACGGGCATTCAAAGGTTCACCAACTGAAGCTTGATGTGTACTATGAGAATGCGGGAAATATAGCTCGTCAGTTAAGTTTTCAACATTAAGTTGAATGCTTAAATCGTCAGCTAAATCATAATAAGCCGCAAAATCAACACGCGTATAATCAGGAAGAATAAGACCTGGTTTATCATTCTTAATATTAGACTCACCTTGATGCGTTATACCAAGACCAAGACCAAATTGCTCATTAACTTCATAGGTTGCCCATAATGATGCAGTTTGTTCAGGAATTTCTCTTGGTTCACCGCCTTTACCAGTTTCACCGTCTAAATCACTATATCCAAGTGCTAGGTATAATTTATCAGAAACTTGTCCCTTAAGCTCTAACTCAATACCATCTACTTGAAGTCCAACGATTTCTGAATTTTCTCCAGTATCGCTATCTCTAACAGCCTGAGTTTGCTCACTGTCAAAATAGCTTATTGTGAAGCTAAGATTATCTCTAATATCCCATTTAACACCAACTTCAGTGCTTTCAAAGACATCCGGATCCAACCTGGCAGAGCTTGATGATAAACTTTTAAACTGTTCACCAGATCTAGGAAGGAAACTCTCACTATAACTTACATAAAGTGATATATTTTCTTGAGGTTTGAAAATTAAACCAGCACGAGGTGAAACTTCTTCATCTGATCTTGACTCAGCTGTACCGTTTTTAATGTCCTTAACAGTAATGTCAAAACTGTCAAAACGACCGCCTATCATGATTTTAAAACTATCGCTTACATCAATTTGATCTTGGATATAAAAAGAAGATACTTCAATATCTGACTCAGTTTTACTTTTTAGATCAGCAGTAAAGTCATTATAAGTTCTTAAACCTGCAGCATTAACGCCAAAATTAATTGGCCTAGTTATATTGAATACTTCATTATCATCTTCGGTTGTAATAAAGAAAGTATTATAACGGAAGTTTTCATTTTCAGTATCAATAAGTTCAGCACCAACTAAAAGTGTATGTTTAGCTGATCCAGTTTGAAACTCATTAACAATATTACCAGAAACTATTAAATTCGTTCTTTCTGTAGGGTCCTTATAACCATCTGCAGTAAAAGTATTTCCACCCGAATAACCTGAGGCGTAATAATTTTTATACATTTTTGCAAAATCGCTATATTGAACAACAAAATTACCTTTTTGAGTATCAGAAAATTCATGACTAATATTGGCACGATAAATGTCAGCTCTTAGAGTTGTTAAGTTAGTATCCGTATCACCGAAAACTATTTCTTCAAAAGCTTCAACTGGTTCACCATTAAGTGTAGGTACACCTCGATCAATAAATCTCTCATGGTCTGCATGTTCGTATGATAGATCCAAAGTTGTTTGTGGTGATAATTGAACCCTTAATGTTGGATTAAAACCATAACGATCGCCATCATAGTAATCTCTATGATTTTCTAGTGTATCAGAGTGAAAGTTAATTCTTAATGCAGAATTTTCACCAGTTT